>Ga0315275_10000016_pt1 | contig 141230 bp, 144 predicted proteins | sample YL17G03_0_MG_FD_205557 | JGI IMG/M metagenome (GOLD analysis project Ga0315275, IMG submission 205557) | Sediment microbial communities from Yellowstone Lake, YNP, Wyoming, USA - YL17G03_0 | ecosystem: Environmental > Aquatic > Freshwater > Lake > Sediment | place: USA: Wyoming | collected... | reverse complement strand
CCCAATGGGCCAAACTTGCTGCACCGGGCAGAATAGAACCATAGATTGTCATATACCTGCCACCATACCTTCCCTTCATAGTTTTTCAACCCATAGGTGGAGGATATCATATGAACCAGCGCAAAACCTTGACAAATCTATAGCCAAATTGTATCGTTATAGCACGAACATTTAGTTCGTTAAAAATTAAGAGGTGATGACAATGGGAAAGATTGAGCTTACAGAGGAAATACTCCAAAAATGGATTGAAGACCACGTGGTTAAAAACCGTTATGTTGTCTTCTTTGATCGTACTGGGCTAGAAGCCGTATTCTGGGTTCTGCCAGCGACTAAAACTTGGCATTTCGCCACGGTAACTCTTGCCAACAATACGTCGCGCGAAAATTTGGAAAAAATTCTAAAGGAAAAAGAAATAAAATTCTTTGACGCTGACGTTGACTGGAAATTCGGCAAGGTAAAATTTTGGAACTGGACACCATTCGCTATGTTTTGCATGTATTACCTGCAAAAAAGCGAAAACGAAAAATTCAAAAAAAGAGATTACGAGGCATACTGCACTAATGGCGGAGAGATAATCATTTTGCCGAAAGTATCAAGCAATAACCTGATCAATTTCTGCATAAAGCTGACTAATGCAAATAAGCCAAATGAAGATCCGAAGTCTTTCTTGAGTAAAAAAGAATTGGAAATTCCCATTTATCCTGTGGTCAGGTTCGATTGGCCCACTGATACTGCGCAAGCAGCACCGATAAATTAAAAAGAGCAAAAATTGCTCCTTTTTTATTGGAAAATAAAACATTCGTCTTTCACATCTTTTCCGGCGCGGAAATTCCCATCAAATCCAAGGTATTTTTCAAAACTATTTTAGTTGCCAGGACCAGGGACAAGCGGCTTTCGCTCAGATCCTTGTCTTCGGAAATAACCCGGCAGTTCTGATAAAACTGGTGGAAAATTGTTGCCAGCTCTACCGCATACTGAGGCAGGCGCTGGACCTGATAATCATTTGCCGTATCTTCAATTATTTCTGGCAAACTGATCAATTTTTTGATAAGCTCTGATTCGCTTGGATGAATCAGCAGTTGAAGGTTTGAATTTTGGGGATTAAAACTGTTTGTTTTTTTAAGTATACTGCAAATTCTGGCATGAGCATATTGTACATAAAAAACGGGGTTCTTCTCTGATTGCTGTCTGGCCAAGTCCAAATCAAAATTCAAATGAGTATCTGGACTTCTGGTTAAAAAGAAAAATCTGGCAACGTCCAGGCCGACCTCATCAATTAATTCGTCTAAAACCACGTATGTTCCTGTTCTTTTCGACATTCTTTTTTCCTGTCCGCCCTCAAAAAGCCTGACCAATTGCATGATAATAACGTCAATCTGGTCCCTTTTATAGCCCAAAGCCTCAGCCATTGCTTTTACTCTTTCAATATAGCCAAAATGGTCAGCTCCCCAGATATATATTAAATGATCAAAACCCCTGTCGAATTTATCTTTTAAATATGCTGCATCTGAAGCCAAATAGGTTGTTTCTTTATCAGACTTAATCAAAACCCTGTCCTTATCATCGTTAAACTTGGTTGATCTGAACCATAGCGCCCCGTCTTTTTCGTAAGCCAAATCTTTTTTCTTCAAAACTTCTAGCGCTTTCTCAACCTGTTTTTTTTCGTAAAGCTCCTTTTCGAAAAACCAAACGTCAAAATTTATTCCCATTTTTTTGACCGATGGTTTTATCATTTTTTCAAAAATTATTTCCGCCGCTTTTTGCCCAACTTCCTCCGGGTTATTTCCCTTTATTTCCTTTCTCAGCTCTTCTATATAATCACCTTTATAAACCGCTTCCGAATCTCCCAGGACAGAATGGCCCAGCTTTCTTATCTGTTCTCCTGTGTCGTTAACATAATATTCCCTCTTTGCCTCGAATCCGGCTTTATTTAAAACGTTAGTTAAAACATCTCCACAAAATCCTCCCCGGCCGTTGCCCAAAGTTAATGGCCCCGTAGGATTGGCAGAGACAAACTCAACATTAATTTTTTTTCCTTTGCCCATTTCCAGTTGCCCGAACTTATCCTTTTTCTTCAAAATTTCTTTAACTTCATTTTGAAGGTATTCTTGGGAAAGGAAGAAATTAATAAACCCCGGACCGGCGATTTCTATTTTTTCAAAAATATCAGATTTAAGGCTTAATATTTGATTTTTCAATATTTCCGCTGTTTCCAAGGGAGACCGCTTATTCTCTTTGGCAATATTCATGGCAATGCTCGAAGAATAATCGCCCCTTCCCTTAACTTCCGTCTGGCCTATCTTTATCTTGGGAATATCAAAAGCAGAAAAAACTCCTTTTTTTTGAAGTTCCTTTATTGATTTTTCAACAATTTTTTTGATTTCTTCTCTTGCCATCAATTCAATTTTATCTTAATTTCTGCTAAAATAAAAGCGATGAAGGTGCTATCTGAGAACAAAAAAGCCTATTTCAACTATCAGATCCTGGAAAAATACGAAGCCGGGATCGCTTTAAACGGGCAGGAAGTGAAATCAATCAAATTAGGCAGGATAAACCTGATGGGTTCTTATGTTATAATAAGAAACGGAGAGGTTTTCCTGATAGGAGCCAACGTTCCCCCTTATCAGCCCAAAAACGCCCCGTCCGATTACGACCCTCAGCGCACCAGAAAGCTCCTTTTAAGGAAAAGCGAGATTGATTATTTATTCGGGAAGTCCCAGCAAAAGGGCTTGACGATGATACCGCTCAAAGTGTATACTAACAACGGCAAAATTAAGGTTGAATTCGGGATAGGAAAGGGAAAGAAAATGTTTGATAAGAGGGAAACGATAAAAAAAAGAGAGACAGATAAGGAAATGAGGAGAGAATTAAAGATACGGGGATGACAGGCTTCGATGGAGAGAGAACTAAAATAAGCAAGCCGAGCTTCTCGAATCTCGTTAAACTTTGAGAAATCAAAATAAGTGACAACTTATTCGCAAGCCCAAAGCTTGCACCCGCTTTCGCCTAATAGCTTAAGCCGTCCTCTTACCCATTCTCGGCAAGTAATGTAGGGCGCAAAAATCCGAGATCGGCAATTGTTTCGTTCCAAACAATTGCTCAAATATTAGGAACTAGGGGTATTAAATTTTTGTTTATTTTATATTTAATATTCCCGAAAAAAATAAATAGAATAAGCTTGTAGACCTATTTTAGCAACACTCTTCACACGCGGGTCCGATTCCCGCCTTCTCCACAAACAATTAATAAATTTTAAACCTATCTTTAAAAGACCTTTACTCAACAATCAAATAAGAGCAAGAGAAGTGAGGCTGGTTGACGAAACAGGAAAGCAGGTTGGCGTTGTCCCTTTAACGGAAGCGCTCAGGATCTCCAGAGAGCGCAATTTGGATTTAATACAGGTTACGGAAAAAGTGGAGCCTCCGGTCTGCAGAATAGAAGATTACGGAAAATACCTTTACCGGGAAGAAAAGAAAAACCGCTCGGTAAAAAAACAAAAGGGCGGAGAGCTTAAGGGAATAAGGCTTACTTATAATATATCGATTCACGATCTGGAAACCCGGGCTCACCAGGCGGCTAAGTTTCTCAACGGCGGAGATACGGTCAGGGTCGAACTAACCCTAAGGGGAAGGGAAAAAGCGCTTCAGGGATTTGCCAAGGAAAAGCTGGACAAATTCATAGAAATTTTAGGTGCAATGACACCCATAAAAATTGAAAAAGGGGCGAAGAGAGAAGCCCGAGGATTAACAATGATAATTTCAAAAGGATAAAAATGCCAAAAATAAAAACAAAAAAAGCGTTTACCAAGCGCTTCAAAATAACCAGGAATGGTATAATCTTAAGAAGAGCTACCGGACTCAACCATTACCGGGCGAAAAAAACCGGAGAAAAGGTGAGGAAGGGCAGAAAGTTTGTCAGGCTTTCCGATTCCGAATCTAAAAGAATTAAAAAATTTCTAAATATTTAATATGGCAAGAGTTAAACGGGGAACAATAGCACATAAAAGAAGGGGGCATTTACTAGAGCATGCCAAGGGTTTTCGCTGGGGGAGAAAATCAAAATTCCGCCTTGCCAAAGACGCCGTCTACCATGCCTGGGAATATGCCTACCAAGGAAGGAAAAACAAAAAAAGAAATTTCAGAAGACTTTGGCAGACTCAGATAGGCGCGACTGTCAAAGAGAAAGGAATTTCTTACAGCAAATTTATTTCTTCTCTTAAGAAAAATAAAATCGAGATCGACAGAAAGGTTTTATCCTTTTTGGCCCAAAAACACCCGGAAATATTCGAGAAAATTGTTGAAAGGGCAAAAAGTTAAAATTAGCTAAAAAAATATTAAAAAGCTCCACGTTTATAAAAAGCGTGGAGTTTTGTTGTTGATTAAATCATGCCCTCGGGAGGCTCAACGGGATACTTCCCAATAAAGCAACCCAGGCAAAGGTTTTCTCTGGGCAGACCGGAAGCCTTTATCATCCCCCCTATGCTGAGATAGCCCAAAGAATCAGCCTGAATAATCTTTTCCTGAATCTCCTTTATCGTAAAATTAGCCGCTACCAATTCGCCGCGGGTATGCATATCAATACCCAAAAAACAAGGATAGCAAATAGGGGCAGAACAAACCCTTACATGAACCTCTATTGCGCCCGCTTGCCTCAACATTGAAGCCACTTCTGGCGTAACGCTTGCCCTGATGATTGAATCCTCTACGATGCAAATTTTCTTTCCATGGACCACCCTGCGCAATGGGTGCAGCTTAATTCTCTGGATGCTGCGACGATCTGTCTGCCGGGGGGATAGAAAGGTCCTGTTGGGAGCGTGGCGATTTCTGAAAATTCCTTCTCTCATGGGAATATGCGAAGCTCCGGCGTAAGCGCTGTCATATATTCTTCCTGATTCGGGAACAGGCATAATTATTTCAGCATCAACCGGTTTCTCTTTTGCCAAAATCCTGGCAGCGCACTCGCGATAGGATTCAACGTCATTTCCTGCCATTTCGCTGTCTCCTCTGGCAAAATAGATAAGTTCAAAAATACATAAATCAAGATGAGGAGAATCTGCCCAAATAGATCGACTTTCTACTCCGCCCTTGCCCAGAATTATAATCTCACCAGGCTCAATCTCGCGAATAAAATTAGCTCCCAATGTGTAGAAAACGCAACTTTCTGAAGAAATAATGAAGGCGGCATCTTCTTGGCCGAGACAAAGAGGTCTTATACCGTGTCCATCCCTGATGCCAATAACCTTATCCTTAAATAAGATAACCAAGGCGAAGGCGCCTTTTAGCTTCGGAAGGATGGCCGACAGAGCTTTTATAAAATCTGTCTCATGAGAAGTCGAGAGCAGGGCCATGATTACTTCTGTATCAGAAATATCTGATTTAAACTGGTATCCTTTTTCCCTGGCTTCCTTTCTCAACTCTTCGAGATCTATTAGGTTGCCATTGTGGGCAAGAGCGAATTGTTCGCCGTGAAAATCTCCGATTAACGGCTGGAAAACCTGCTCTTGTTCAGATTCTCCTGTCTTGCCGATCGTAGAGTAAAGAGTGTGGCCGATTCCAGCTTTTCCCGATAGATTGTTTAAAATTCCCTCTTTTTGTTTATTGGGGAAAACCTCTATAACCGATCCTTCATCTTTATGATGTTTGATTTTTCCGTCACCGGAAACCGCTATACCGCAACCCTGTTCTCCTCTGTGTTGGAGGTCATACAGGGCTAAAAGAATTTTTCGAGAAACATTTTCCTTGCCTACTATTCCAATTATTCCGCACATCTTTCTTTCCTCCTTTTTTCTTTTCGGTTAGTATGAAATCGGATTGTCAAAGAGCAATCCTACGCCCTTACTACCACACCTTCTTTTTTTAGTAAAGCAATCTTTTTATTAACCCCATATCTATATCCACCGGCCCTGCTATTTGATTTTATAACCCTGTGGCAGGGGATCTTTATTTTTGAAGCATCATATTTATTTAAAATGTTTCCTGCTGCCCTAAAAGCCGCTGGTCTTCCGGCGGCTTTCGCCAGCTCTTTATAGGTCATGACGCTTCCTTTGGGAATCTTTCTTACTGCCTCAAAAACCTTTTTCTGAAAGGAAGTTATCGGCTTTTTCAATGATTTTTTGGGCATTTTTAAAAGTTAATTGCTTTTTGGCTCCTTTGTAATCAAGCCATTTGAAGCCGATGTGCTCTTTGGAAAGCCTTATCCTCTTGGTCTTAGTTTTTGCCAGATAAAAAATAACCGTCTTGAAAATTGTTCTATTTTTGACCCGGAAAAAATATTTGATCGGCTCCCTGAATCCTTTGATAAAAATAATATTCTTTATTCCCGTTTCTTCTTCCGTTTCCCTCTCTGCTGTTTCCGTTTCTTCTTCCCCTTTTTCAATATGACCCTTGGGAAATTCCCAATGGCCGGACTTGTAATGCAAAAGAAGGTAAAACTTTTTACCTTCTTCTTTGCGAAAAATTATTGCTCCGGCCGAATATTCTGCAGGCATGGTTATTTGAAAAATTTCAGAAGTTTTTCTACCGGCTGGCTGTTGATGATATCTTCCTTTTCCGCCCAGCCCCTTCTCGCCTGGGCTATGCCCAGTTCGATAAATCTCAAGTGGTTTTTGCTGTGGGAGTCTGTGTCAATCACCATTTTTACTTTCGCCTCCTTGGCCATGCGGATCCTTTGGTCATTTAAGTCCAGCCTTTCCGGCCAGGAGTTTATTTCCAAAATCTTTCTGTATTCCTTGGCTGCCCTTAGGACTTTGTCGAAATCAACCAGATATTCGTCTCTTTTTTTGAGTATCCTGCCGCTGGGATGTGAGATGATGTCGATGTTTGGATTTTTAATCGCATTTATTATTCTCTCCGTCATCTGGTTCTTTTCCATCTTAAAGCTGGAGTGAACTCCGGCAATAACGTAGTCTAGTTTAGCCAGGGCTTCATTTTTTATATCCGTCGAGCCGTCGTTTAAAATATTTGTTTCGCAGCCCTGGAGAATCCTGAATTTTTTATTTTCTTTTATGAATTGCTCGTTTAACCTGTCTATTTCTTTTCTCTGAAGCTCCAGCTTCTTTTCGTCCAGGCCGTTTTCGATTCTCAAGTATTTAGTGTGATCTGAAATTCCTATGTATTCATAGCCCATTGCTATGGCCGCTTCGGCCATTTCTTTAATCGAATGCTCTCCGCCATTCCAGCTGGAATGGCAATGCAGATCTCCTTTAATCTCGTCGTACCCTATTATCTTGGGCAGCTCTTTTTTAAGCCCTTTTTCTATTTCTCCCTGGTCTTCCCTCAGCTCCGGCTCTATCCAGGGCAATCCCAAGACCCTGTAAACTCCGGCCTCGTTCCAGCCGGCAATCATTTTCTTTCCCTTAAAAACGCCGTATTCGTTTAGCTTCAGGCCTTTTTCGATGGCCAAGCGCCTGGTGGCGATATTGTGCTCTTTTGAGCCGGTAAAATACTGGAGGGCCGAGCCGTAGCTTTTATTCTGAACCGTTCTCAGGTCAACATCAAAACCCTGCTCCAGCCTGATCGAAGATTTGGTCGGTCCCTTTACCCAGACCTTTGCAATGTCGGGTAAAGAAACAAAAAAATCCATCACTTTTTTTGGATTTTTTGTCGTAATCAAAATATCAACATCTCCTATTGTTTCCTTCATCCTTCTGACCGAACCAGCCACGCTGATCTGCTCAACCTCTTTTAACGTTTTTAATTTTAATATGATTTCCTTAACTTCCGGCAGGATTTCTCCTAGAAGGAGCCTTCCTTTGCTTTTTTTCAAAAAAGCGATTCCTTCCAAAATATTCTTTTCCGTCTTATCCCCGAAGCCGAACAGGGAAGCGATTTTATGCTCCTTGGCCGCTTTTTCCAATTCTTTCAGATTTTTAATCCCTAATTTTTGATACAGTACCTTGGTTTTTTGGGGGCCTATTCCCTCAACTGCAATTATCTCTTCCAAATCTATGGGTGTTCTCTTTTTCAGATCTTCGTAAGTCTTGATTTTTCCCGTCTTGAGATATTCCTCGATTTTTTCGGCAATGCTTTTCCCCACCCCAGGGATTTTTTCCAGAGCGCCTATTCCTCCTTGTTTGTAAACCTTCTCCACGTCTTCATCCGAAGCCTCCAGGCTAATGGCCGCCCTCTGGTAGGCAAAGGGTTTGAAAGCCACTTTGTCCATTCTTAAATAATCGGCGATTTCGTAAAAAATTTTAGCCAATTCTTGATTTTTCATCTTAGAAATTAGATTGGTTTCTCTATTGTGGGTTTGTCGATCGGAGGGGTTTTGAAGGCAAAGTGGTCTTTACCAAAGAGATGGGGCCTGATAAAGAGCAGGGCGGTTGAAGAAAAGAGCCCGAAAATTCCAAGCAGAAGAAATACGGCCCTAAATCCGTAAGCGGCTGCCAGTATTCCCCCGGCCGCTCCGGCGAAAGCAGCGGCAATGCCGATGCCCGTGCTTTCAATACTCCAGGAAAATGCTTCCCTTCCCTTGTCCACGTGACGGGTAAAAAGCCCGTACCAGGTCGGTACGACGCAAGCCATGGCTAAGCCCCTGAGGCACTCCAAGACAAAAATATGCCAGGGCTGGGTGGAAAAAATATATCCGAATGGTATCAAGCTGGACATGTACATTCCTGCCACCAGAAAAGCAAAATCATCTTTTTCACCGTGATTTTTATCAAGATAATGGGCAATGAACGGCTGGACTATTGATTTGGTGATCCAATAGGCGGAAGCAACGAAGCCAACCATTTTTAAATCTCCTCCCTGGATCCGGGTTGTTAAAAAAACCGCAAAGATAGGTCCGACAAATCCCCATCCTATCTGGAGCAGAAAGTCGGAAACAATCAGGGTTTTAATGACTTTGTTTATTTTAAACATTTTTTTCTTCTATTAGATCTTCTACCTTGGCTATTTTAGTAAATAAAACTTTTTTCAATAGGCCTATTCCCAAGCGGAAAAAGATGACTGTCCCGGCCAGGCCGAAAATCAGTTCCGCCCCTCTCACTATCATGGTAAACGCGGCTGCGGTTGAGGCCCCTATCCCGAAAGAATTGAAGGCGAATGTCTGAATCGCCTCATGGCTGCCTAAAGAAGTCGGAGTGGGGATCGTTGCCGCCAGATATGTAAAGCCTAGTATTGATAATGCTTCTAGGGGCCCGAAGTTTTTTCCTAGAAAAAGAATCAGTACCCAGGTCTTCAAATATGTGATTCCTGCTTTTAAAAAAGAGATACCCAGCGCCTTCCACATCGCCGGATTTTTAAGCTCAAAAAAATCGAAAACTTCTTTTTCCGTTTCCAGGAGATGGTTTTTATTATTTCTTAAGAAAAACCCTATAATGCTCTCTTTCTTTATGCATTTGAAATAAAAAAGGCCTAAAGCGGCCAGGATAACCAGAAACGACCCGCCGAAAATTCCCAACAGTTTAAGGGGCGGAAAATCAATAAGAAAAATAAAAAATACGCTACCGATAAAAATTATTATTACATTGGTGGTCCACTCCAAAATTCTGTCAATAACCACTGATCCCATCCCTTTTGACCAGGGAATGGAGTATTTCTCTTTCAGGACATAGCCCCGGAAAAGCTCCCCTCCCCAGAAGATAATAGGCGCCAGATACATCATGGCGAAACCGGCTAGATAAGACTTGAAAAGCTCAAAAAAGGAAATTTTAACGCCCTTGCTTTTTAGAATCTCCTGCCATTTCCAATTTCCGGTCAGCATCACCAAAAAGGTCAGGACAAAAATTACCATTCCCTTCCATCCGGTAAAAACCATAAAAGCCTTTTCTATCTCATCCCAGCCGACCGTCTTTACGACCCAAAAAAACAATATCAGACCCACCAAAAGGGAAAGAAAAAAAAGTAACAGCTTCTTCATGTCTGTTATTTTAACACTTTTTAGAGCATTATTCTAATCCCCTTTAGGCGAAAAGTAGAGCATTATTAGTTCTGGGGAGCAAATTTCTTCTCGAGAAATCCTATAACCTGGGAATTGATCTCGGGCGAAGACCACGGATAATCGTGCCCATAAGCATGGGCTGCCTGGGCAATGGTCAGATTTTGGCCGCTGATTTTGGAAAAAGCCCATTTGAAAGGAGTTCTAATTAGCGCCACAAGCAGGCTTTTGATATCTCCTTTTGCCAAGGTGTCTTTTCCGTTGTTGCTAATTTGAAGAATGTTGTCTGAATTATTTATTTTTACCCAGAAAGGAGCTCCGGCCGTTACGGTATAAACCGAATCCCTGACGTTTCCGGAAATCTTTTCATAGGTTTTATTGGCAAAGGTGCTGCCGTTGGAAAGACCTGCCAGGATAATCTTTTTCCCGGGCAGTTTTTCGGCTAAAAAATTAACTTCCTGGGCAAGATAGTGCGAAGAAAAATCAAAAGATGTAAAAAAATCCCTGGAAGAGCTTATCTTTCCCAAGAAGCTGTTCTTGGTCCTTTTATAAGGAATAACTATTGAATCATAGCCCCAATCCTTTAAGGTTTGCTGCATTCCGCTGATAATAGGAGCGAAATCGTCTGCTTTTTGTAGAGGTGTGTCGCCCCAGCCGCCGGAATTAAAAATAATGATAACATCGCTGTTTGAAGCCATGCTTAAAAGATCTTGGGAGATAAGATTATCGGGGGTGATATTGGGGGCAAAGATAAAAACCGTTCCCCCTATAAATACCAGAATTATGGTGATAAGCTTCAATTTTTTCATTATTATAGATTAGCGCCCAAAAGGCATTATGTCGATATCAGATGTTGTCGTAGCTTATCTTCTTTATCTTGCAGCAGCGCTCGATGTTGGCTGTTTTAATAAACACCATTTCTCCCGCTTTTTTGCCAAAAATGGCTTTTCCTATGGGAGATTCGTTGGAAATCTTATAATCAAGGGGGTCTGCCTCAAGCGTTCCCACAATCTTAAACTCGCCCTCTTTTCCGTCCAGATCGGCTAAAACCGTGGCTCCCAGACCAACGAATTCTCGCTCCTGCTTGGGCGGGATCTTGATTATTTCAGCATTCTTTAAGATATTTTCCAGCTCAAGCGTTCTTGTTTCCAAGAACCCTATATCCTCCTGAAAAGCAAGATATTCCGGATTCAAGTCTTCGGAATGCAAAACCTGCGGAGACCCTCCGTTGGCTTTGGTGATTTTAAGCTCTCTTAGAGCCTCTTCTTCCTTTTTTATCCTTTCCAGACCTTGTTTTGTTAAATAGAATTTTCTTGCTTCTATCATATATTTAAAAATCCCCTTCTTGGTCTAGGGGATTAAGTTATGCTTAGGTTTATTTATAATTAACTTCTTTTAATCCCCTTGACCGATAGTTTTCCAAACAAAGGCAACGAGCAAAATGCCCATTTTGGTATAAACGGTTCTCAGGGTTTGTATTTTATTGATTCTCTGGGTCTTATCCATGATTATTTGATACAAGTAAATTATAGTATCTCAAGGAATCCTGTCAACCCACTGTGCTGCACGAGACTAGTACATAGGGAACTCTTTTAGGCTTTTAGCCTGAAATTTAACTGGCGAGCTATCGTCCAGACTCGGATTTTCCTGAGTAGTAAACTCTTCCTGCGGCATATTATTAGACCTCTCAAATTAATAAGAAAATACATTATAGTTGTGTTAGAATACTATTAAAGAAAGACAAGCTAGTGGAAACCGCCAAAAGTATATATCTAAATCGGGGCGGGAAACACGGTAATATATTATATTCATGAAAGATTACAAATTTAATGAGGATATGGACAAAAATTATCTTGCTAGATTCTCTTTTTATCGTCAACGTGCCTTTATGTTATTAGAAAATTTATATAAAATTTTCATAAATAATAAAGACGGAAGAATAGAGTTTATTGTTAAGTGCATTTCTGATGTTAGGCCAAAAAGAATTTTAGAAATTGGAAGCGGGGTTTTACCTGTATATCAATTTTTACCAAATGACATAAAAAAAGAATGCGAATACAGTATATGCGAAATCAACAAACAAAAGGTTGAATATCTTTTAAGAAAGTATTCTTCGTCAGAAAGTTTTTTAGAAATAAAATGGTATGATGCGTTCCCGCTTCCGTATCGTGATGGTTATTTTGACTTTGTTTTATCAAAAGGGGTTTTTCATCACATCGACGATGTTGATTCAAAAAATCGCAAAGAAAAAAAGATGGATTTTTTAAATGAGATAAAAAGAGTTTTAAAAGACGGTGGAACAAACCTACTAATGGACTTTTTTCCAGAAAAAAAACTAAGGGATATTTTTTGGCATAAAATGTATCGTTTTATTTTATTCGAGGGTGACTATAATTATTTTAGTAAATTACAAACAAAAGAATTGTTTGATTTAGTTGGCTACAAAGACATTAAATTATATGATTTAAATACGTTTAAAGGTCTATATTATAATGTAATTGCAAAAAAATGAAAAACCAAAATATTGAAAATGAAGTTAAGTTTAAAATAAAAAGTGTGACTGAGGTTAAGAAAAAGGTTTTATCGCAAGGGTTTTTATTTGGGGGAGAAAGTTACCAAGAAGATCATTATTTCTCTCCTTTCCATAAAAATTTTGCAGGAACAAAAAAGTATTATCTTAGATTGAGAAATAAAAATGATAAATGTATTTTTGCTTATCACATAGTTAAAAATAATTTACAGACAAAAGAGTTTGAAGTGGGTATCGATAGTTTTGATATATTTTATAATATTATGAAATTATTAGATTTTAAAATTGATTGCATAGTTAAAAAAAATAGATTGACCTACAAAAAAAATGATATCAAAATAATGATTGATAGCGTAGAAAAATTAGGAAATTTTATAGAAATAGAATATTGCGGTAGGTTTACAAAGAAAATAAAAAACAAATTTTCTAATTTGATTAAAATATTTAATTTAAAAAATAAGGATTTGATAAAGGGCATGGGCTATCCAGACTTATTAATGAATAAAAAATTATGATTAAAACTGTTTTTTGTTTGCCTCGTTCAGTAAGAGTAAAATTAAATACTCGCTGTCAGTTTAAATGTAAATTTTGCCATCAGGAAGGATCAATGAGTGCTAAAGATATTAATAAGGAAGAATTTATTGAGGCATTAAGGGTTCTTAGAAAAGATTTAATGTTTTATAGAATTCATTTTACTGGTGGAGAGCCAACCTTGTATAATGAATTTGAGTCATTATTAAAAAAAACAAAAAAACTAGGTTTTAGTAATGCTTTAACCACTAATGGCCAGCTCGATGCTAATAATTTAATTAAGCTAAAAAAAGCAGGATTAGATTCTATAAATTTTAGTTTACACGCTCTAGACCCATATGCATTTCTAAATATTCAGAATGTTTCCTTAGGGATGAAAGATGGTGTTAATTGGGCAAAAAACTGTATAGAAAAAACTATCGAGAATGTCTTGTCTGCTAATAAAATTTTGGATACTAAGATAAATTGCGTAGTAGGATATAATACTGTAGGACCAAGAGAAGTCTTGGGGTTTTGTATTAAAAATAATATTAAATTACGATTTTTGAACGATTTAACGGCTGGAGAAACCGCCCTAAATAATATAAAAGAAATTTTATATAAGGAAAACGCTGAAATTGTTGGTCACGAAATTACTTTTATTAGCTCTAGCCATAGACTAGATTATAAGATAAACAATTATAATTTTGGAGTTAAATGTATCAGACAATTTTTTTTAAAAACCCTTTGCGATAATTGTAATTTTAAAAAGGGGGGGAGGTGCCTGGAAGGATTCTATGGGATTAGATTAGAAGATAATCCTTTAAGGGTTAGATTGTGCCTTAATAGAAGCGGTAAGCCTTTTGTTCAAACATTATCTAGTTTCCTAAAAAGCCCACAATTGAAAGAAATCAAGAAAGAAACTTCTGATGTTATAAAATATCTTAGAAGAGATTCTTTAATTGAAGAACAAAGAAAAATAATATAAGGTTCCTTCTAGTAAAATTAGGTTGGGGATATTATATATTTTATTTATTGTCGGTCAGACATTCGTAGTGTTAATCTATCAAAAATATGATAAAAAAAATAAGGGGCATGGGTAACCATGCCTTTTTAGCCGATTGTATCTATAATCTTTCCACATACTTCTTCTGGGGTTAGGTCTGAAGTATCTATAATATGGATAGGAAAAGAAGTGAATTCTTTATGGATTTTAGCTTGAAGTTTTCTGTCTTTTTCTAGCCACTCATCGGAAATCGATTTAGGCGCTCGATTGTTAATCCTTTGCCTTATAACTTCCTCTCTGGCCCACAAATAAAATGTGAAGTCGGGCGATAAAATTGGTAGTTTTTGAAAATCAATAAATGAAAGGTCAACCCCTAATGCTTTGTGGTATGCAATTGTGGAATATATAAACCTATCGCACAAAACATTTTTTCTTTCCAGTATTTTTTTTATTTCTACGGAAGATTTAGATAAAGCAGTTAAGTAAAACAGAAACCTTGTAACAAAATCACCGGCTAAGTCTATTTCTGTTCTTATCGACTTAAATATCGGTGGGGGTGTTTTATAATAGTATCCCCGCATCATTTCTGTTAGCATTCTGGCACATGTGGTTTTTCCGACCCCGTCTATCCCTTCAATTACTATAAATTTTCTTAGCTTCTTTCTTGTCTTATGCATCTTTTCCCTCTCCTTTTCTTTTTTAGATTACAAAGATCAATTTTATCAAAGAAAACCATTACTTTCCTTGACGACTATTTTATATAATATTTATCTTATTTTGTCAAAGTGAAATAGAGTTAGTTCAATGTAAACCAAAAAAGAGCTCATGGCTCTTTTGTAAAAAGAAATGAAAGTCAAGTTCCGCAAGCACCTCCACTTCCAGAGCGGAAATTTTTGCCACAACTTAAGCATTTCATAAAAAATATTTCTCCCTCGTCTGCTCGCAGAGTATATGGACGAAGATAAAAACATTTTTTTTTACCACAGAAAGGACATGGTATATTAGTGATAATATGATTTTCAACGGCTCTGTCTGTTTCTTCGATTGGAATAAAATTATCTTCGTCAATATTTTTTTTAATTTTTTTTTGAACTAAGGATAATTTTGGTTTTTCTCTTTCTATCTCATGTCCCAGTACGCATACATCAATTTTTTTTCCATTCTTTTCAATAGATTTTATAAATCTCATACCACATTCCGGACAAAACATATCAATAACACCTCTCTTGATCCCTCATCTGCAATTTAAATTGTAAAATAACTTATAAACTTATAGTTAATGAAATTAATTTTATGCTTTTAGGGACTGGGTGTCAACCCTATTTTACTTATTACTGCAGTAATACCATTATTATTTTTTTCAATTGCTATCAATTCTATTTTTGCTTCTTTTTAATTCCTCTAAAATATCTTCTATTAGCTCTTTTCCGTTAAAAAAGCTTTTTTATTATGTTTCTCCTGAAGCCTCTTGATAACTTTTTTATGTTCCGGATATACTTTTACCATTGCACCAAATTCCTTGAACCAAGAGGGCATGTTTTGAACGATAGCGTTGAAAATTTCAGAGGTATGCCAAATTAAAAAATCATTTTTTCTTTTATTATATTTTGAATAATTTTTAAGAAAATAATCATAAAACTTAAAGTGCAGCATCTCGTGAGCAATAACTACATTTACATATTTCTTTTCTTTATGTACATGGGGCACCTGAAACGTTTTATCTTCTAGAAAGCGGGGATACATTCCCCATATAGTTAAATAAGCTATGTATTTTCCTTTTGGCCAATATTTATTTTTAAATAATCTATCGGTTAATAGGTAAAATCTTTGTTCTAGCTTTTCCCAGTTTTTTGAGTACAAAACTAAGTTTTTTTTCATAGCTCTACTTTTCTTTGCATAAATATCTAGGATGAATTTTCTAGCTTCATTTTGCCCTATTTTAATAGAGTTATGGTTTTTATACTTTTAAAAAATAGATATTTTTTAAGAATTGCCCAATTTAAATGCCTGCCATTGTTATTTTGAGCGCCATCAATAAAACAATAAAGGGCTCTTATATCTTTGTTCGGATCTGATCTAAATTTTATTTTTGGATACATAAAAAGAGGATAGTTATTAACTTATCCTCAATATAACATAATTGGAATTCTTATACTTTTACCTATTATTTTTCTCTCTTAATAGGCAACTCAATGAAAACAGTGCTTCCTTTTCCTTTGCCGGGGGATTCGGCCCAAATCCTTCCGCCATGGAACTCGATAAAACGCTTGGCTATATGAAGACCCAAGCCAGCCCCCTCGGTAGAAAGCTTATTCCCGGCCGAGCCTCTGGAAAAGCTTTTGAAAAGTTTTGATATTTCTTCCTCTGCCATCCCGTCTCCGGTATCAGACACCTCGATTATAACTTTTGAATCATTACTTTTTGCCTTTATGGTAACTCCTCCTTGGCTGGTATATTTTATGGCGTTATCAACTACGTTCATAATTACCTGCTTTATCTTGTCTTTATCAATAAAAACCTTGGGCAAAGAAGCTTCCGGCTTTTCCAGCTTCAAATAAAGCTTCTTCTTTTCTGCCTGCATTTTTGTTTCTTCCGTTGCCAAATTAATTACCTCTTCTATCGGCGTTTCTTCAAAATTCATCTCTAATTTTCCCGCTTCAATGCGGGAAATATTTAAAAGCTCGTTAATTAGTCTTATTAATCTCTCTCCCGATTGATATATGTTTTCTATGGGGGGTCTGTTTTTATCGGTTAGCTTGCCATAGCTTCCCTCAAGAAGCAAAGAAACATATCCTTTTATAGCCGTTAGGGGGGTTCTTAATTGATGGGAAGCGATGGAAACAAATTCTGATTTAGCTTGATCAAGTTTTTGAAGTTCTTGATAAGCGACTTCAAGCTCGGCTCTTAGCGCAATCTCCTTTAAAACACTCTTGATTAAAAAATAAGCAACAATGCCAAATAGAGCCAAAAGAACAAATCCAAAAATTATTAATGTTAAAGATGAAGCAGTTAAAGCTTGGATCAACAAAATAATCGCAATTAGTGCAATTAAAAGTTCCGTTAAAATGACCCTTATTTCAAAAAGATGATATTTGGTGATGGCGTAGCCAACAAATAAAAGATAAAAAACAACAAAAAAATTTCCGAAGGGATAAATTTTAATAAGTTGAGGAAAAAAATTGGTTAGACCTCCCCCAAAGCCCACTAAGGCAGCAATAATAATAAATTTAATTTGTGTTTTTTTAATCCCGGTCGATTGAAGGTAGCCTTTTATTAACAAATAAACAGAGTAAAATATAGTTCCAGTAAACAATAGTGGTAGTAAAAAATAAAAAGGGCCAGGATTTATCCAAAAATCAAAACCAAAAAGTGGCACTACTCCTTTTTTAAAAATTGGGAATGGACTAATAAGAATTATTAATAATCCTAAAAGGTATATTAATGCTAACTGAATTTTATATTTTATTCTTTGATCAATTTCTAGGAAAACTAAAATGAAATGAAAAAAAAGAACTGGAATAAAAACGGCTGATATATCTAAGAAACACTGCCAAAAAAAGGCAATCTTTGGATTTTGTTCGCTAATTACCTTTAATAAACCGAAGCTCCACGAGCACACTGATAGGCTCATTCCCATCCATAATTTATTTAACAAAGCCTCTTTGTTTCTGCTGTAAATAAAGAATCCTATCACTAAGCTTAGTGCTGATGTAAGAAAACAAGAAAGGATGAAAAAATTCATTTTATTTTATAATTTCCAAAAGTATGTAGTCCAGTTACGCTTTTTAGCTTCTTTTTTGAGTCTTCTGCTGGGATTAACAATAGCAGGATAACCCACTATCTCAAGAATTGGAAAATCTGAACAATGATCTCCATATGCATAACTATTTTCTAAATTCCAATTTTTTTCTGGAATTAGTTTTTTTATTGCTTTAACTTTTTCTTTGCCATGAATTATGTCTCCATTAATTTCTCCAGTAAAAACTCCGTCTTTTACTTCTAATTCTGTGCTTATGGACATTGAAACATTTAAATAGTCTTTAATAGTCTCGATCAAAATATTAATTGACTTTGAAATTAAAACTATTTCGTGTCCTTTATTTTTATGGAAATTAATTCTTTCAATGGCTTGAGGGTAAATTCTTGTTTTTATTTCTTTTTCAAAAAAATTTAGAAGAAGATTCTTAAATTCTCTGACTTGTAGTCCTTTTACTAATCTGTATGATTTAATCATGATTGATGTATCTTTTGAAACTATTCCCATTTTGTAAAACAAAAACCATAAATAAATATTTAACAGAAAGATAAAACTTATTTTCTTTTGACGATAGAGATAAAATACTAATAATTTTTGAGTTTGACCATCAATAATAGTATCGTCTACATCAAAAAATACAGCCGTTTTCATGTTTTGATTAGGTTAGTCATTTCTCCCATTACTTTTTCGATTATTTTTTTAACGATTTCTCGGTATTCTTCGGAGTTTTCGCTAAAAATTTTTGCTTTTTCAAACTCCTGTTTAAAATAGAGTGGCGTGCCAATCATAACTTTGATACTTTTTTTCATTTTAGGAAAAATTTTTCCTATAGGCAAAAGATCGGAAGTTCCCTTAATTCCTATCGGCAAAATCGGTATTCCAGTTTTTAAAAAAATCTTAGCCACTCCAGGTTTTCCTTCTTGGATAGCGCCAGTCCGAGAACGAGTTCCTTCGGGATAAATTATTAAAATATCTCCATCTTTTAAAACTTTTATCGCTTCTTTAATTGCCCCTTTCCTTGATTCTCGGTCTTTTCTGTTAAGGGGAATAACTCCTGCAATGAAATAAACCATGTCGCGCCAAATCCTAGATAAGCCAGTATTATATTTATCTATCTGGCCAATCATGTGAAATCTTCTCGGGACACAAAGGTAGCCAGTAATAATTTGATCTAAATGACTTTGATGATTTGCCACTAAAATGAAGTTATTTCTTGGAATGTTTCCCAACCCTTTAATTTCTTCAATAAAAATTTTATTTATAATTGGTTTTAAAGAAATTGCACAAATCCAAGAAAAAGCTCTATTCATATCTTTAATCTTACTAAATTATCGCTAAAATAACAAACAAGCCCCACTTATATGGAGTGAATTCGAGTATGCCAGGGGAAATTGCCCTTATAGCCTCTTTGCCACATCTCTAATCAAGGCCTAGCTCATGACCTACCTTGGGATCTAGGTTTGTTGTAAACAATTTTTTGATTTCTTTTGGCTTAACCCACCTAATTTCAGCTATTTCTTGGGATTCTCTTGGTTTTGCTATTGGTTCTTCTGATAGCAGCTTACAAAGGTGATAGACAATAAATACCGGAAATTGAGGATGAATTCGAGATGATATCTCTTTAATAGGTTCAACCTTATAGCCGGTTTCTTCTAATATTTCCCTCCCAACGCATTCTTTTTTGCTTTCATTTTTATGCGATCCTCCTCCCGGAAATGCCCAGCTTAAAATTGATTTATCCTTTCCTTCTTCTTTTTAACCCGCCTGATCAATAAAACCTCATTGCGGCTATTAACGACTATCCCTAGGTTGATATTATCTTTAACATTACCCTTTTTCATTTTTTCTCATTTATTTTAAGTATTCTTTTCGCAAAATGCCATAAACTAGGTCATCGTACCATTTGTTTTTAAAATAAGTTTTCCGCCTTAACTTGCCCTCTAATTTAAACCCCAATTTTTTTAATAAATTTTGAGCTGGAATGTTTTTATGAAGAACACGAGCCTGAATTCTTTCTAGTTTTAATTTTTCGAAACCAAATCGAAGCATCAAGACTAATGCCTCTTTTGCTAATCCTTGTCCCCAGTATTTCTTAGATATCCAGATCCCTATCTCTGAATTTTTGTTTTTTTTATTGATGTTTAAAAAATTAATCGTTCCGATTAATTCCTTTTTTTCCCGCAGCTCAATGCCAAACTCATAAGCTTTTTTCTCTTTTATGTCTTGTTGAGCTTTTTTAATAAATTTTTTCGCTCTTGCGAGATCAAAGGGTTGTTGAATTATGTGGGTATATCTTGTAATGCCCTTATTTTTCGCACTATTGCTGATAAATACCGCATCTGAACTCTTTAATTTTCTTAACCCAATTTTTTTGCTTTTTATATATGTAGCCATATTATGAAATCTTTATTTATTATAATAGTTTTTTGAAAAATTAAAAAAGTGGTGCGGAGGCCACTTTTTGGTTATATTAACTCATGTTTTTTAGTTCATTGTGGATGTGTGCAAATTACCCAGGGAGCTTGACTTTTAAATATAAGTGTATTATTGTATAAAATTATGGCGAAGATTGCGATTATAGGCTTGGGTTATGTCGGAAATGCATATGGGAAATTATTTCCCGATGCTGTTATCTATGATCCAAAAAAGGGACACAAGGATAAAGCATTGGTTAATAATTGTTATTTAAGCATAGTTTGTGTTCCTACGCCGCAAAATAGGGATGGATCCTGTGATACTTCTATAGTGGAAGAAGTAGTTTCTTGGATTAAGACCCCTCTAATATTGATTAAATCAACGGTTCCCCCAGGAACAATAGCAAGCTTAAAAAAGAAATATAAAAAAAGGATTTGTTATTCGCCAGAATATATAGGAGAGGGTGGCTATTATGTTCCAGCATGGAAATATCCCCATCCGGTAGACATTATACAACACGATTTCTTAATTATCGGCGGTTCGACCAAAGATACGGAGGAGGTTATTGATATTTTTCTGCCAATCTTAGGCCCTGATAAAATTTATTACCAGGTTGATGAAAAAACGAGCGAATTAATAAAATATATGGATAACGCATGGACGGCCACTAAACTAATTTTTGCTAACGAGTTTTATGAAATAGCAGCTAGGTTCGGCGTTGATTACAATAGACTTCGAGAAGGCTTTTTGCTTGATTCTAGGGTTGAAAGAATGCACACCTCAGTTTTTAAAGATAAAAGAGGGTTTGACGGAAAATGTTTGCCGAAAGACATGAAAGCATTGGTAAAATTTTCAAGAAAAGCCGGCTACGAACCAAAATTTATAGAGCAGATTATAAAATCTAATAATGAATTTTTGAAAGGAAATAAAAGCCGAGGAAATTATGAATAAAAAAATTGTAATTGGTATTCCTTCTTATAATGAGGAAGATACAATTGGTTACGTGGTAAGACAAATTGACCTGGGTATTAAAAGATTTTTTCCTTCCGCAAAATGTTTGATTATCAACATTGATAGCGACAGCACGGACAATACGAAAGAAGCTTTTTTAAGTACACAAACATTTTCCCCTAAAAAATATTTAAATGCAGGCAAAAACCCAAGAGGCAAGGGGAAAAATTTGATTAAACTTTTCAAATACTGTAACGATTTGGATGTTGACTATATTGCTTTGTTTGACAGCGACATCAAAACAGTAAAGCCAAGCTGGGTATTTTCATTGCTTAATCCTTTAATTACTGAAAAATTTGACTACACGGTTCCAGTATATTCTCGTGGTTGTTATGATGGTAATGTAACTAATAATTTTGCTTATCCTTTAACCTTCGCATTATTTGGAGTTGACCTTCAACAGCCCATAGGGGGAGAATTTGGGTTGAATAAGCGTTTCTATAAATATCTATTAAAACAAACCATGAACAAAGCTGAATTAGGGTTCGGAATTGATATTTTTATGACCTATCATGCAATCGGAGGCGGTTTTAAAATTCGCGAGGTGTATTTAGGAGAAAAAAAACACAAGCCCGGTTTTTCTACCCTAATGTATAAATTCTTACAATTTTCCCAATCCGCATTAAAAGTAAGTAGAATTTATAAGGGCGAATCGAACAAAGTAAAACCCATCAAAAAATATAAAAATATTCAGATATTTAAAACAAAAAAACAACCAGATAAAAAGTTGGTTGCGGTTCAATTAAAGAAATTCACACAGGAATTTAAAAATAATTTGTTGGAATATAACAAATATCTTGGGAAAGAACTGACAGATAAAATAGCTAAGGTAATAATGAACAAAAAGCCAGTAATATCTTCCTATCTCTGGGTAGATGTACTTGCGAGATTTTTAAATGCTTGTTACAACAAAAAATTTAACGTAAGATTAATTCCTAAGATCTGCAGTCTTATTGCCCCAATATTTTATTGGAGAGTTATTTCTTTTTGGGGGGAAATGAAATATTTAAGTTCAATAGAGATTGATGAAAAAATCAGAAATCAAGCTAAATTGTTAAGAAGAAAATTAATTGCCTAGCAAACTTATGAAGCAATTATTTATTAATACCGTTGTTGCGATGGATGAACAAGCTTTTGAAGTTGTAGAAAGAAAAAGTGTTGGCCACCCCGATACAGTAGCTGATGGCATAGCGGAAGCGATCTCTATTGAGTATTCCCGTTTTTGTTTGGATAATTTCGGAGCGGTTCTTCATCACCATCTCGATAAATCTTTAATTATGGGGGGAAGAGCTAAAATAGGTTTTGGAATAGGAGAAATGGAAAGACCCTTTCGCCTAAACATTAATGGGCGAATGAGCTCACGGTTTGGAAATACCAAGATAGATTATAAAATGCTTCAGGAGAGCGTTGCCAAAAAATATTTAAAGCAAATTTTTCCAAATTTTAATACCGAGAAATGGTTAAAAATAAATTCTTATACTACTGCATATTCACGTTCTCCTGTGTGGTATCGTCCAAGATGTTTAGATGATTTGCCGGAATTGGATAAACCCTATGTAAATGATAGCTCGGCAATCGTCGGCTACTGGCCGTTATCTGTTACGGAAAGATTAGTTCTTAAGATGGAAAAATTCTTTTATAATTCTGATAATTCTCCGAAATTTGACTATATTGGCCAAGATATAAAAATTTTGGCGGTTCGGAATAAAAAGAATATTGAATTGACCTTGTGCGTACCATTCATGTCAATAAAAATTCCCAATAAAGCATTCTACTTCGAAAAGTTAAAAGAAATAGAATCTCAGCTAACCAAATTAGCTCATAAATTTGTTGGAGATGCCTTCGGCATTAAAATCTTTCTGAATACCCAAGATCGTGTCTTATTCGAAGGTCCCAAGAAGGGTACTAGTCATTATTTTGTTGTTTCGGGCTCTGCGCTAGATTACGGGGAAGAGGGGGTGGTCGGAAGGGGAAATCGTTCAAGAGGCTTGATTTCTTGCGCAAGGCCATTTAGCACGGATGCTATTTGTGGCAAGAACCCCGCTTTTCACGTAGGAAAGGTTTATGCTTATTTTGCAGAACAAATTTCCAAAAGAATTTCCGAAGAATTAGGATGCGAATGCTTGGTAATCCTCGTAACTCAAAATAAAAATCCCATTTCCGAACCCCAAAAAGTAGTCGTTAACATTACCAAAAGGGTTGACAATAAAAAAATCGAAAAAATTGTTAAGGAAGAGCTTGTGAAAAGAGATTGGGTCGAAAAAATTATTAAAGGTAAATATTTTTTACCCTTGCCCGGAGGAACCTATGGATACCAAGAATCTTAAATTTCGATGCGCAATTTATATGAGGGATTATGGAATAAATATTTATAGCAATTATTCCAAAATCTTTAATATCTTAAGCAAAGGATTTTTTGTTCCATTTGTTCCTGAATACCGTTGCACCAGAGAAAAAGCCAAATCAGAATATTCCATAATACATCTTAAAAGCAATAACTTTTCAGCAAAAATGTTAGAGGGCGGTAAGACGCTTAGAATAAACGGACCGATTAAAAAAATAGTGGAAGGAAACACAATTCCTTTTATGGCTCATTTCATGATTGAGCAACAATTGCAAAATGACTGTATTTTTACGACGCAAGGCGCAGGTTTATCTAAAAACGGAAGAGCCGTTCTTGTGATGGGGAAAAGGGGAGCCGGAAAAACTTCCGTAGCATTGGAGCTTTGTAAAAAATATAATTACAATCTTATAGGAAATGACCTAGTTTTGGTCGGCCTTAAGAGCAATAAAGGATATTTTTTAGGAGGCGCAAAGGTCTTTACTTTGAGATTTACAACAGTTAAGCACTATAATACCGATCTCCGAAAATTCTTTAAAAAAAGCAAAAACGAATGGGTAAATAAAGTAAGGCTTTTTCCAAAAGACCTGGGAATTTCTGTAGAGAAAAAATACCCCAGGATAATCAGGGCCTTTTATGTTCATCTGCTAAATGACAAATCTGCTCCATTATATATTCGGAAAATTAAAGGCAAGAAGGATTCAAATATGGGGAGATTTTATCTCTATGAAGAATTATCAAGGTACATAAGGGGCGTATCCATCCCCATTGCTTATGGTCCCCAATTTTCCGTTGGCGATTATCTTCCGTCATTAGACAAAGAAGAATATCATAAGAACAGAGTAAAATTTATAGACTGGGTTATGAATGACGTTGAGTTTTATTTCATATCCGGTTCCATGGATGCAATTTGCAATTTCATAAATCAAGAATTAGTTGAAAAATAAAAAGCCTCTCTTTCGGTAAGTTGTCCGACAAGAGAGGTTAAGTTTTTTACTAGTTCTCGATTCGTTTCGTTATTTCCAGAGAGTCCTGAATGTACTTTGAGGCAGGGTGGAGAAGGTCACTGATTCTGTCCGTCTCCGAGGCCTTGTATTCAGCGCCCCTTACTACTACCACCGGGCGTTTTTCATTGGTTTGCCCCATGAGGAGCGAAGCGGCAGCGGCAATTTCGTCAATTTTAGCAATTTCGGGGTGCCTTTTTTTTCCATGGATGTCCTCCTTGCTTAAAGGGGAATATATTGCACCGATGCCCGAAATGCCAATTGCCATGCCGACAGATCCTTTTCTGTCTGGCCTTCCAAAGGTGTCGTTGATTATTACGGCAATCTTTTTGCCGGTAATTTTTTCAACGGTCTTTAGGATTTTCCCAGCGCTTTCATCGGGATCTTCCGGCAAAAGACTTACTATCTGCCCCTTGGGTCCGGGTAGTGTGTTAGAGCTGTCAACGCCTGCTTTGGTGGAAATAAACCCCAGGCGGTCTTCCATTAGGAGCAAATCCGGCCTCGCTATCAATACCTTTCTGGTCTCTTGGAGAATAACCTCCAGGTTCCTTGGGTTCAATCCAAGTTGTTCTGCCAGCAATACGGTTTTTTCCGAGGGCTTGATTTTGTAGGTATCCACCAATCTTCCCTCAGCTTTGGAGACGATTTTAGAGGTAACCACTACCACGTCGCCGTCTTCGAAAAGAAAATTCTCTTCTTCGGCAGCCTTGCAGATAATTATCCCCACGTCATCTCCCTGCTGAATTAAGGGAATGCCCTCAAATGCGTATAGATTGAGCTGTTTCATAGTTTCACCTCTTTTGCAGTATATCAAAGAATTTTATATATTCCAAGCTGTTAGCTCAGAATGTGGAAATTCTTTGATAACTTCTTTGATCCTTTCCATTACGCCCTCTCGGTCAAGTTCTGGGTTGAAGCGTTGCCACATGAGCTTTTGTATCGCGCCTTGGTCTGCCACTACCCGGTTCAATTCTGGATGTTCCTTGCCCAGCATTTCGAACCAGCGAAGGCCTTTCCGCAAGATAAACTCATGGAATACAATGTCATCAGCTCCCTCTTCCTTGCATAGGCGAGCAAAGCCTATTGTATCATTGAGCGATCCTTCGGTTTCTCCGGGCAGACCGACAATGAAAGAAGGCTGGACTTTAATATTGTATCTTCGGCAGAGACGAATGGCGTTCAAAACTTGTCCAAGAGTAATCCCTTTCTTTATTTCTCTCAATCGTTCATTCGAGCCGACCTCAACGCCAATATAGATGTGGTTTATGCCTATTTTTAGGATCGACTTGATCGTTCTGGCATTAATTTCGTCAGCTCGGCCATAACACCATATGGGTGGAGCGTTCTCGGGACGACTTTTTGCTATTTCTGCCAACCAGGTCTCTGAGCCCAAAAAAGAATCGGAATGATCCCAGATGACATCAGCCTGAAATTGATTGTTTATCCAGGTGATTTCTTCCCAAAAGCATTTGGGATCTCGGCACCTGAGATGATTGCTTAAAGGCATTGCGCAGAACGTGCATCGTTTCCCGGTTCTTTGGGCATAAGCACATCCCCGAATCCCCACAACCGAGAAAGGCCTTTTGTAGCCAGTTCGTCCAATCTTTCCATTTCTTTTCCAAAGCGCTGAATAATCAAAGGTAGAGTATCCTTTGACCATGGGCGGTCGGTTGCTCCAATCGTTGAAGTATAGGGGGAGCATATTGGTTTTGGGAATTCCGTTTTCTCGCCATACAAGACCGGGAATTTGCTGCGAGCCGTTGTTCTCTATCAGTAATTTCAAGGGAACTTCACCCTCGCCCATAATAGCAAAATCGGCTTCCGGAATTTCTGCTAAAACCTTCTCGCCACCCCACATGGTGATGTGGTGTCCGCCAAGTACTATCTTCTTGCCAGACTTTTTGGCAATTGTTGCCAATTCTTTTACTGATTCCATCGTTTCTTGATAACAAGTTACCACTAACCACTCAGCACTTGACTGAGAGATAATAGTGGCCGCTGAAGAGTATTCCGTTAAAAGATCGGGCGAAACCTGTTCAATGTTTCTCTCTCCGTCTAGGGAGTCAGCTAGGGCGATAAGGGGCAGGGGAAACATTCCCCGTCGTTGCTGTCCTTCCCTTGCTTTAGCGGGTGGATTTGCGAAGATTACACCTTTGTTCATTGTTTTCACCTCCTTTTGTCCTTTTTTCTAATCCTTTTTTAAATGTACTGTCCAATGTGTCATACAAGGCTTTGTCCCTGTATGAATACATAATATATACTAAATTCATTTTTAGTCAAGGTTATCGTCCTACATTCTACTCCGAAGCGCAATATCATAAGAACAAAACAGGATAACCGTTATCAGTTAAAATAGCTAATGAAGAAACATTAACTATTAACCCGACAGACGACATGCCCTACAAACATTTTACACCGGATCAAAGAAATGAGTTATCCGCCCTGTTGGGCCAAAGTAAAGAAGAAAGATATTGCCAGGCAATTAAGAAAAAGCGGGGCAAGCATTTGGCGGGAATTAAATCTCAACAGCTCGGGCGCTCCAGCTTACTGAATCTTGGATTCCGGTTTCCTCGAATAATTCTCTTTTTCTGCAGTCAATTGCCGATTCTTGTAACTCTAGCGTTCCATTAACTACATTCCAAAAACCTCCACGCTCTGCGGTTCTTTTTAATAACAGAAGTTCAATTTCTTTTCCCTTGTTTCTGTAAACTATGGTTTGAATTATTACGGGTAGTTTATTAGACATATGATTTATCGTTAATCCTAAATTTTATTTTGTTAAGGTATTTCGAAATCAATAATTAACACTTTTTTTTAATTTAGGATAAGATATTTTCATTGCTTCGCGGACTTGTTCAAGGGTTTGCAATGCTGTTTTGCGAGCTTTTTTATTCCCTGCTGCTAAAATATCCCAAACTATATCCGGGTGCGCGACATAATATGGTCGTTTTTCTCTAATTTCCCTTAAAAAATCGTTCAAGTATTGAGCTAATTGAATCTTGCATTCCTTACATCCGCGTTTCGCGTTTTGACATTCTTCTTTCACGATGGGAGCTTCTTCTGGTTTAAATAAGCAGTAATATTTAAACAGAGCGCAGGTGTCTGGGTGTCCAGCATCTTTTCTGTAAATTCGTTTGGGATCCGCGAAAGCGTTGAGAATTCGATGTTCCATCTCTTTCGGCGAATGAGAAAGAGCAATAAAATTATCGAGGCTTTTGCTCATCTTTTTAAAGCCATCTAAACCAACTAATGTTGGACACTCGCTAAGTAGTGGCTTGGGTAAGGAGAATGTTTTTTTACCAAAAATACGATTGAAGGAACGAGCGATTTCCCTTGTTTGTTCAATGTGGGGCAACTGGTCTCGACCAACTGGAACTAAGTCAGCCTTACAAAAAAGAATATCGGCGGCCTGAGAAATAGGATAACCAAAAAAACCGTAATTGATTGCTTTAACTCCATAATTTTTTGCCTCCTCCTTAAGGGTTGGATTCCTTTGGAGCACCGAAAGGCTTACTAAAAATGAAAAATACATAGTAAGCTCGGCCAGTTCTGGGACTTGAGATTGCACAAAAAAAGTATTTTCGGGACGGAGCCCAACCGCCAAATAATCGCACATGATTTCGAAAACATTTTTTTCAATTTGTGGATAGCTTGTCAAATGGTCAGTAAGAACCTGAAGATCTGCAATTATAAAAAAACATTCGTAATCATCCTGTAGCTTGATACGATTTTTAAGAGAGCCTACATAATGCCCTAAGTGTAGTGGACCGGTGGGTCTATCCCCCGTTAAAATTCTTTTTTTTCTTTCCATTTTTTTACTTCTTTAGAAGCTTACTTTTTTGAGTAATTAACCCAGAAAGGCCTTTTATCTTTAAGCCATTTCAAAGCTGAATTTTTTAGAATTACCGGTAGGACATTTTCCCTTATAAGTTGTTTTTTATCAAAAAGAAAGAATTGAAGATGTTTTTCTTTGCTTTTGGTGGTTATTTTGCCTGCCTTAACATCAAAAAATAAATTAATTTCGTGGTATTTTTTATCGTTTTGAATATAATCTTGTTCTAATCCGCCGATAAAAGAGCATTTTTTAATTTTAAGGCCCAACTCTTCGTTTAACTCCCGCATCAGCGCCTCTTTCGAGCCCTCTCCAAATTCAACATGACCGCCGGGGGAAGAAAAAATAACTGCTTCCTATCTTTTTACAAACTAAAATTTTCCCCTTAGTTTGAATTAATGCCCTCGCTAATATTTCGATTTTTTTCATAATTTTAAACCAATAGAATAAGGAATTACAGATCTAAAAGCATTACAATCTCATCTTCTAGTTTCCCTTTATATTGGAGTTGCTTTGGGATTCTAGCTACCTTTCGGAATCCTAATTCTTTATAAAGAGCCAGGGCTGATTTGTTTCCGGGGAAAACAGTCAGTTTAATAATTTTTGGTTTTGGCTTTAATTCTTTTTTGGCTAATTTTATTATCGCTTTCGCTATGTACGTTCCGAGCCCTATTCCCCTATAACCATCTTTTATGGATATCGTAAAATTTCCTATATGACTTTGGCGATGTGCCCCTAATTCAACCACTGCGGTGCCAACAATTTCATCATTGAAATCAGCTAGCAGATAAACCTCTTCACCCTTCTTAACCCTTTGCAGTAACCCCCTAAGCCACTTCTTTTCTTCTTTTAAGGAAACCCTTTCATCCATTAAAATTTTAACGTTTTCTTTAACTAAAGAATTAATAAAAACCTGAAACTTTTTGACGTTCCTTAAATCTTTCTGAGATATTTTTCTGGTCAATATTCTTTTTCCATCAAAAATTTTAGTTTCCATGGATCGAAAATAGGGGCTTAATTAAATGCTTATTTAACTAGTTAAGTTTAGGGTATCTTTCAATGTCTAAATATTGTTTTTTTATTGTAAAAAATTTTTTGCTTAATACTCTTTTCATATTTTTATATTCTATCAAAAAATCGCCTTTCGGGCGATTTGTTAGTGTGGACGAAAGGAGAGTTTTATTTTAAGATTTTTGGGGTTAGAATGAAAAAATGATAGAAATAGACGGCTCAAATTTAAAAGGAAGTGGACAGGTTATAAGAACAGCTTTTGCTCTTTCGGCAATCACAAAAAAAGATTGCCGTTTTTTTAATATTAATAGCAACGAGAAAAACCCAGGTTTAACGTCTAAACAACTTTTAGGCCTTAAACCCCTGACTCAAATATGTAATGCGAAAATAGAAGGAAACAGTTTAGGAAGTAAAGAAATATCTTTTTATCCCGATAAGCTTATTGAAAACCAGCCCTCTTTACATATAAAGAGCGAAATGGCTGATAGCATTACATTATCCCTGCAATCCCTGATTCTGCCGGCCATATTTCTCCCCAAACCCCTAAAAATCGCTTTCGAGGGAGGGGCGACTGATACTTTTTTTTCTCCTACAATTGATTATTTCTCCCAAATATTCTTAAAAATCCTAGAAAAAATGGGAATTAAGACAGAAGTAGATATCATTAAAAGAGGATATTATCCTGAAGGAGGAGCCAATATCGAAGCAACTATTTTTCCTTCTAAGTTAAAACCTCTTAATTTGATAAACAGGGGTAATCTGAAAATAATTAAGGCTATTTCGGGATCTTCGGAATCATTAAAAGAGAAAAAGATAGCTGAAAGACAAATGGCAGGAGTAAGAGAGGTTTTGGGAAAATTAAAGCTTCCTACTGAAGAAAAGATTGAATATTATCAAACCCTTTCTCCCGGCAGCCAAATATGTTTAATTGCTGAGTTTGAAAATACCATAATAGGAACAGATAATCTGGGAAGGATGGGCAAAAGACCCGAAGATGTGGGGAAAGAGGCTGCTCTAGAGTTGTTAAAAGAATCAAAAAACAGCGCCTGCCTGGACAAGCACCTTATTGACCAAATCCTGCCTTTTATCGCCTTGTCAGAAGGAAAAAGTAGGATTTTAGTTTCGGAAATAACTGATCATTCCAAAACAATTATTGAGATAATTGAAAAATTCCTAAACGGAAAATTTGAAATAAAAGAAAATATAATTTCCTGGATCCCGGGGTTAGCAGGTTAGGTGAAAAAACCCAATAACCTTATTTTGCTCTCCTTCTTCCTCTTCCGAATCGCCAGAAATGACATTGAATGTTTTAACCGCATCTTCGGTTTTATCGATAATAAGCTTTATTCCTTTTTTAATAATAAATTCTTTGGCTTTTTCGTCTACCTTGGCTATTCCCGATTCTCCCGTACCTATAATGATCGTATCGGGCTTCAATTCAACAGCCTCTTCAATATCTTCGACATAAATAACATGGGATTCTTCTCTCCACCATTCCGCAACCTCGCCCGTCCATAAAACCTCCACATCGTGGTCATAGGTTTTGCCGTTAATTGTTATTGAACCGAAGCGATATTCTTGTATCATTTTAAAATAAAGTTTTTTGTTTTATTAAGTTTTTCTCCTCTCCTTTTGAAAAAATCCTTACTTTTCCGAAAACCCCGTCATACCCCGGCTCCTTAAAAACCCTTCCCTCTCTTACTCTGATTATTCCTTCCGCAATTTCGGGCAGAGTAACATCTGCCAGCTTTTCTTTTGAAGCGTCTAAAAGAATATTAAACTCTGAACCGAATTTTTCAATCAGAGAATTATATTCTTTCTCAACCTGCTTGGTTCCTGTTCCCAGGCTTAAGACATCGGCGATAATTTCTTCCAGGGGAGCCAGACTTTTAAACGGGATGACTCCTTCCGGCTTAAATCCCTCTTCTTTATCAGCTATTTTCTCTATCCTGTTTAAAACTCCTATGGTCAAGGGTTTTCCGCAAACAGGGCAAATACCATTGTATTTTTTGGTTTCCTGGGGTGATAGCCGCACGTTGCAGATCCTGTGCCCGTCAAAATGATATTTTCCCTCTTCCGGATAAAATTCAATTGTATATAAAAACTTTTTAGGATCTTTCGTTTTAATGGCCTCTACGATGGCCTGATAGCTTACTTCCGTATCGAAAACATTCGCCTCCCTTCCCGTTTTCTGAGGGGAGTGGGCGTCGCTGTTTGAGATCAAGGCCACCCTTCTGCCGTCAGGAATTCTCCAGAGCATTGCTGGATCAGCGGAAAGACCTGTTTCCAAAGCATAAATATGTTTTGAATAATCATCAAAGCATTCTTCAATTGAATCAAACCCTGATTTAGATCCAAATATGGCAAACCAGGGCGTCATACAATTATGAACGGTAGCGAATTCGGTAAGATAAGAATTATCTTTTTCTACATCTAAATTATATACTTTTCCTTTATATTTTTTTGTTTTAATATTCAATACTGGCAAATAGATATTTTCTTTACCAATCCATCCATGTCTTCGCTTTAATTTGGTGTTGAATTTCTTAAATTCAGAAGTTTTCAATAAGCCAAATGTGTCTTGAAAAAAAGAAAGCTGACTTAAACTAAAAGAATCATGCTGAGCTTTGATGATTCTTCCTTCTATTTTATACTTACAAGAATAGTTCTTGTTAAAATAATCTTTAGTTTGCACCTTAATGGAAGGAACTATTCCCAGCCGAAGAAGAATAATTTTTATTTGATTCATCAGCTCTCTTGAAGAGGTAATGCCAGCATCGCCCCACCACCAACTCTTAAAAATTTCTACCTGTTTTGTTAATGGTAAATCTAGCATCCAAGTTGGCAATGATTTTGTATGAGCCCTCTTAATTGTGGGGTGATTGTAGAAAAATTTACCAAAAAATTTGGATAAAATTTTTGAAAAATAAATTATTTCTATACTATCAGCGTTTTTTCTCTTATAAATCCTCGGGAAGGAAAAATTGAAAACATTCTTCATTAAAAATTTTAAATCTTTTACATATTTCTTTTCTTTTCTATGGAAACAAAATGCAATAGAATCCCTGCTGTCCGTATATCCTTCTGATAAATAATATCCTGCCAACCTACAAAAATTTTTATTAACTTTTATCTTCCGAGGTAGAGATAAGGATCGAGAATGATTAAATTTTATTAAATCCTTTGATAGGTCGTATTTTTTGTGTTTTAGGTCTAAATATTGTTCTATTTTTATCTCCTTAACATCTTTGGTTTTTTTATTAAATCTTGGAAAGATAAGAATATCACCTTTCTCAATGTTTTTTGCCTGAATCCATTGGGGCTGATATTTTTTAAAATAAGGGTGAAAACATTTTACTTTTTGATAATAAGCGCAACCAGGCTTGCAAACAGTATGAGAACAATTTTTACAGCTCTTATAGCTTTTAATCACATAAAAGGGGTGCTCATCGGTAGTTTGTAGCCCTATGTTAAAATTATATGCCCTTATGTCATAAATTAAGCCCCTATAAGGCCTGCTGTGTGTCTTTCTTACCTTTTTTAATCTTCCTTGATGGGTATAAACCTTATCGCCGACAGAAATATCTTTTATCTTTCTAATGCCTGTATTGCTATGCAAGTAGGTGTCTGGTAACAAACAATGGGCCGGAACAAACAAGCAATCTTTTGAAACATCTAAAACAATTTTCAATAATTCTTTTACGTCCAATCCGAGAATCGGCCGGCCATCGGATTTAATGTTGCCGATCAGATTCAACCGATTGTTGATTTTCTCAACAACTTCAAAAGACGGAGTAAAAATTATTACATGAATTTTCCTTACTCTGTCTTTTTTCTTGTAAATGCAGCTGATTTCGGAAGTAAGGATAAACCTTGTTTCCGATTTTCCTTTTTTTAATTTAAATAAACCTGCTTCAGCAGGTTCTAATTCTTGTTTTAAATTTTTAAACCATTCCGGATGAGTAAAATCTCCCGTGCCCAGAACCTTAATTCCTTTGATCTTCGCCCATTTATCCAGATTTTCCAAATCCATATTCCTGGCCGTGGCTCGGGAATACTTGCTATGTATATGAAAATCAGCAATAAACATCGAAATATTGCCTTTAAGAGATTAAGGCAAAATTCTTGAAATATTTAATTAAAAGCCCTTAAACCTTGTAAACCTTGTAGTCTTCCCTTACCTTTTGTTCGGTTTTGAGCCCTACCGAATCTCCCTTCTTGGCTTTCTTTATCTTTTCATGATCAACTTCCATTGATTTGGCTTCCTGGGTGAAATCCGTTTCTCCTCCGACAAATCTTATCTCGTCTCCTTCTTCCAGCTTGTCTTTAAGCTCGAGCACCGCCACTCCGATATGACCGAAATAATGACTTACCCTGCCAATTAATTTTCCTTCTTTAGAGTTATTTTTTGGCATTTTTTAAGGTTTTTTTTCTATGAGCACGACCTTTTTTTATCGCTTTGATTAGTTTTGCCACTAATCTTTTAGGATCTTTGTCGTAAATAATTTGCTTTTTGCTCCTTGAGGGCATTTTTAATAAATCCCTTATCAAATCAGCCGTTCCTCCGCTTCCCTCTAAAACAGCCGTGGGCTTTTCGTCTTCAAAAGCAATGGTAAATTCATTCAGGGTTCCCATCCTGCCGTAAATGACAATTATTCCGTCAGACGCCCTGGTCATTAAAAGGTTTCTTCCGGCATAGTCGAACCCGGTATAGACAATTACGTCAAAAACATCTGTCGGCAGCTTGTAGGCCTTAACATGGGCCAGCTTGGAGGCGGCTGGAGAAAAGCCGATGGATATTCCGCCTGCTGCTTTGGCCGCCTTAGCAGAGTAATAGGGAACGCCGGTGGTCGCTCCGGTGATTAAAACGCAACCCTGCTTGACGATTTCCCTGCCTACTTGTTCGGCCAGCTTGATCGTTTCTTTCGGGCAGTTGCTAAGGTCAGCGGCGCCGGAAACGGCGATCTTTAAATTATTTTCCATAATGCATTTATCTTAACAAATTTTATCTAAAAAATATATGGGCAGAAAAAACCGCCCATATATTCGAGGGAGAAACAATTCTTAACGGATTTGACATTTTACTCAAGTCCGATTGGACATTAATCGGGCAGCTGCGTAAGCCTCCTCCTTTAAAAATTGTTTGTCCATAGGGAATAATATCCCGCACCCCCTCGGCTTATAGTGTAGGAATAAGAGAAGCTCTTGTCAACCTTTAAAAAATAAATAGGCCATTAAAGCTTATCCACAGGTTATTCACAATAAAAAGGTCCCGTAGGACCTAAAATAATTTAAAAAAATAAACAGTAAAGAAAAACAGGCAGGTAATAATAATAATTTTTATTTTTCTCCATGTGATATGGGAACGGAAAATATCTAAAATAGATTTTTTACCCTTAAAACTAGTGTCCCGGTTGTTGCAATTGCACTCTTTTGATCCGCAGTTGCAATCGCTCCCTTTTTCCCTTCTACGAAAATCAATCTCGCAATTATCCTTATAGTCGCCCGACCCTTCCGAATCACACTCTCCCATTTCCAACGCCTCATTTTTAACGTACAATCATAATTCCAATAATAAATATTGGGATTAGTAAAGTTAACACAATTAATCCGTCGGGTCAAATAAACAAAAAACCGGATAAATCCAGTTTTTCATAATAATATTGTGCCCCCGACAGGAATTGAACCTATATTTCTTCCTCCGGAGGGAAGCGCTTTGTCCGTTAAGCTACGGGGGCAAAATTTACTTTTCAGCTATTAATGTAATATTGCCTTCTCCGCTTTTCGGCCTTTTTAAAACCCTTATTTCTTTCAGATTTAATCCGACATCGTTTACAAGATTATTTAGTTCAGATGCAGAAAAAAAATGAATATAGCGCCGGGTTTTATCTCCCCAGTCGACAAAGTTATCGCTCAGGTCAATCTTTGACAGTCCTATAATCTTCAAAAGTAGGTTTTTAAATATTATTAATGACTTTTTCCAGGGAGCAATATACCAAACAGTTAAGATCAATTGACCCTTCGGCTTTAAAACTCTTTTTGCTTCGAGTAAAAACTGCAAGCGAAGCTCTTTCGAGGGAATGTGATGGAAAATAGCTATCCCGAACACTCTGTCGAAAATATTATCGGAAAATGGTAGATTTAAAGCGTCTCCCACCCGAAATCTTACTCCCGGGTAACGACTCTTGGCGATTTCAATCAGTTTTTCCGAAATATCTATCCCGCAGTAACCGACTATTTTATCCTTAAACATTTCATACAGCCTGCCATTTCCGCAACCCAAATCAAGAATCCTCGCATTGGCACTAACGCTATTCGCTAAAAAAGTCAATTCCTCCCAGTTCTTATTCCTGGTTCTTGAAAAATCGTCGGAAATCAGGTTATAATCCTCCCTGGTTTTATCAAGGAGATAGGAAGCATATTCTTTTTTCATAATTTAAAAAATAATGAATGATTTTAACGAAGATATTATTCGAGAATTAATCAAGATCAAAGCGGATTCTCCGGCTGATTTATCTTTGGTTAAAAGGAGAATAGCCAAAAGGCACAAGACCTCATTTCCCACTAACATCGCTCTACTTAAAACTTACCACGAACTTTTAAGAGATAAAAGCGTGAAGCCTTCGGAAAAGATAGGGCGCTTGCTAAAAACCAGGCCCATCCGATCCCTTTCCGGGATTGTTAATGTGGCGGTTTTAACCAAGCCTTATCCCTGCCCGGGAAAATGCATCTTTTGCCCGGAGGAAAAGGGAATACCCAAGAGCTATCTTTCCGGAGAGCCGGCCGTGGAAAGGGCCAGAAAGCTGGATTTTGACCCGTATCTGCAGGTCAAGCAAAGAATCAAAATGCTGGAAAACGAAGGGCATCCGACCGATAAGATTGAATTAAGGATAATAGGCGGAACCTGGTCTTTTTATCCGAAAAAATACCAGGAATGGTTTATTAAAAAATGCTTTGAGGCTTGCCTTGAAAAAAACGCCAAAAATCTGAAAGAGGCCCAAAAGCTCAATGAAAGGGCCGAACACCGGATTATAGGGATATCGATTGAGACCAGGCCTGATTTCATAAACGAAAAAGAAATAAAACATTTAAGAGGTCTGGGAGTGACAATGGTGGAGCTGGGAGTGCAGTCAGTATATGAAGAGGTCTTAAAATTAAACAAGCGGGGGCACGGAATAAAAGAAACCGTCAGGGCAACAAAAATTCTTAAGGATGCGGGATTTAAAATCCTTTATCAGATAATGCTTAATCTGCCTGGATCAAATCCGAAGCGCGATGAAAAAATGTTTGAAGAATTATTCTCCAATCCCGATTTTCAGCCCGATCTTTTAAAAATTTATCCCTGCGCATTATTAAAAGAGGCACCATTGTATAAACAATGGAAAAAGGGGAAATTTCATCCCTACAAAGAAAAACAATTGAAAAACATCATTAAGGCGATAAAAAAGAAAATTCCTTATTACGTCAGAATCCAAAGAATCACCAGGGATATTCCCTCCCAAAGAATCGCGGCCGGAGCCACCAAAATTTCCAATCTCCGCCAGGTGATCAGCGGGCAATCTCAATGCCGCTGCATAAGGTGCCGGGAAATAAAGGAAAAATACGACAGGAAAGAAAAAGTTTTTCTTTTCAGGCAAGAATATCCTGCTTCCGGAGGAAAAGAAATATTTTTAAGCCTTGAGAATAAAGAAAGAACAAAGCTTTATAGCTTAATCCGTTTGCGCTTTACCTCGCAAGGAAAAGCCATTATTCGGGAGCTCCATACCTATGGCCAGCTTGTTTCGATCGGCCGAGGATTAAAATCAAACAAATCAGCCCAGCACAAAGGAATGGGGAAAAAACTGATAAAAGAAGCGGAGAAAATAGCCAAAAAAGAATTTAAGGTAAAAAAAATCGCCGTCATTTCCGGCGTGGGAGCTAGGGATTACTATAGAAAATTAGGATACAGACTGGAAGATACCTATATGGTTAAAAGCATTTAGAGCTTCTCTTCCCTCCCGCTTTTTGTCCGGCAATTTTTTTGGGCTGAAAATTTAAAAATCTGCTTGGGGTGCGATAAGCTGTTTTTCCTCTTTTTGCTCTTTTTGAAGAATAGTTTTTCACTTTACCCTTGAAATTCTTGTCAGGCCGGAGCAAGGAGTTATTTCAATTCCCTGTTTCTCCAATTCATCTAAGAACAGATTCATTCCCAGAGAATCGGAAGAAATGTGCCCGGCAATGACAACGTTGAGATTGGCGCTTTCCGCCTCTTTTTTATGCTCTTCTGATATATGCATTCCGATTACCGTTCCGATCCCGGCTTGCGACATCTTGGCGTAAAGCTTTGGTGACCCTTCGGTTCCTCCGGTAATCTCGGTCAGGGTAATTCTGCCGCAGCGGTTTTCTTCCGAACCGACAAAAACCTTGGGACCGACTCCGATCTTTGACGCTTCTTTGTATTCGGGAATCTGCTTCAGTAAATCCATAAGCTCGGAAATCCTTTCCGGCTTTTCTTTTTCAATCAAATCTTTCAGAAACTTGGCTGCCAGATTGTCGCCGGGAGTGTGGATATTCATAAGGCTCATATTTAGGAGCCTGGCCGCATCAACTGTCCTCTGATGGTTCAGCCTGTTCACCCCTCTGGCCACTTCGTCGATTCTTTCCCTCATTAGCCCTTCGGCAACATTAATCGGAACGCCGTAATAATTTAAAACATCGCACTGCAGGTCCATGACGTCGGCCAAATGGGCCAGACCTTTGCCGATAGGGTGGTGAGCGATGATCAAATCTATCCCTCCCAACTCCTTGGCCATCAGAATTTCAGCCGGTTCGATGTCTATTCCGACCAAAACCTTTTTTATCTCCTTGTCCTCTGAAACAAAATAAACCCTTGAATCCAAATAAGGGTTTTCGAGAGCTTCTTTGTCGAAATCCTCTTTATCCTTGTCAGAAAGCTTTTCGTATTTCTGTTTTTTTCTCCCCAAGAACTTGGCTATTTCTTCTTTGCTTCTAAAATCTGATTCTATTCCTTTATTTATCGCCAGATTGTAGATTTCATTTATTCTCATTTTTTTGGGGGTGCTAATTTTTTGTATAATTCGTCAATTAATCTGTTCTGCTCTTTCAAGTCCAAAACCTGCCGGCGGATCCGGGCTTTTTCTAGACGAATATGTTTGCGCATTGAGTTCGGCATTCTTTTTCTTTTCATTATTAAAAAAACACTTTAAATGGTTGATAGTACAATTAAAAAGCTTTCTCGCTAAAGAGTTAAGCATTAATGTCTTCTGATTCTAATCTTTTTATCACATTTTGTCCAGCTTCCCTTAAAATCGCAAATAATAAAAAGGCCGAGAATTTTTCTCGGCAATGCTAACTAATTAGGGGCTTGGCGTGCCTTGCCTGCATGTCTTTTTCGCTCAGGTGTTTTTCGGCTGCTATGTATCCGGTCAATCCGTCGAAAATCGAAAGAGTAAGGCCTTCAAATCCTGTTCCCAGCGGAATAACTGCCAATCCTTTTATCACTCTTTCGTCGTAGGTTACCCCCTGGTCCTCTTCTTCTTCCCGTCCGGGAAGAATCAGGAAAGCATCTGCCAGTTTTGCCAGAGGCGAATCTTCACGGGAAGTGATGACAAGGATTTTTGCGCCCAACTCCTCTTTGGCTATCTTGGCCTCGTTGACCAGGTTGGTCCCGCTGCCGGAAACGATAATGAAAAGATTGTCTTTTCTTATCGGAGGAGCAGTTTCCTCTGCAAGATATCTTGCCTTATAGCCTAGCTGAGCCAGTCTCATGGCAAAGCATCTGGCCACCAGTCCCGATCTACCCCTTCCGGCGACAAAAATTGTCGATTTTTGCAATAAAACTATTACTGCAAAATTAGCCACCTGTTCTTCATTCAGATCTTCAATCTTTTTTTTGTACCAATCATTATTTCTCAGGGCCTCTCTTAGAACCCCTTTTCCAGTTTCTCCGCCTAATGTCAAGGTTCTCTCCCTCCAATCCGTATATTATACAATAAAAAGATTTCGTCAAATGCTTATTTTATCAAACTCCTCTTTGACTATTTTTCTGTCGTCCCAAGGGATTTTTTTGCCGTTAGCCAGGCAAATCCAGGGTTCACAGCCCTTGCCGGTAACAACCACCGCGTCATTTTCTTCCGCAAGCTCCAGGGCTATTTTAATCGCCCCTCTTCTGTCCAAAATTTTTTGAGCCTTTCCTTCTGTTCCTTTAAAAACCTGCTCTATTATTGCCACAGGATCTTCATCATAAGGATCTTCGTTTGTGACTATAATATCATCGCAATATTTCGCTGCTATTTCCCCCAGAACAGGCCGCTTCCATTTGTCTCTTCCTCCTCCGCAGGAGCCCAGGACGCAAATCATCTTAGAGGGGCTGAATCCGCTTCTGATCGTTTGATAAACCTTCTCCAGCGCATTGGGAGTAAAGGCATAATCGACAAAAACCTTAAAGGGAGAAGAAATCACTTCTTCCATCCTGCCCGATACTCCCTCGGCTTTTTCCAGGGCTTTTTTAGAGGTTTCAATTCCTATTCCCTGCGACAATCCCACGCAGACTGCAGCCAGGGCATTATATATGTTAAATTCTCCCAACAGCTTTAAATTAAAGGCAATATTATTCACAGTGAAACTTGTCCCATTGCATGAAGAGTTAACATCTGAGGCCCTAACAGAATCCCACCTTTTATCTTCAAGTTTATTTTTTATTCCGTAAACGTATTTTTTATCCGACGGAAAGCTTAAAAAATAATCAGCATATTTATCGTCTATATTAACCACGTGCACTCCTTTTACCGACCGAAAAAAGCTTCCTTTGGCCTTCTTGTAGTTTTCAAACCCTCCGTGAGCCTCAATGTGTTCAGGTGTCAAATTGGTAAAAACCGCCACCTGAAAATCAATGAAACGATGGCGATGCTGTTTAACGCCTTCCGAGGCCACTTCTAGAACGGCATATTGGCACCCAGATTTTACGGCTTGGCTTAAAAACTGCTTAATCTTAAACCGACCCGGCATTGTCATCTTCAGTTCATTGGGCCGTTCCCTATCCTTGATCTTAAATTTTATCGAAGATAAAGAGGCAACACTATAGCCCGCTTCTTCCAAAATTCTGGTAATCAAATCAACCGTCGTTGATTTCCCGTTTGTCCCCGTAACCCCGATTACCTTGATTTTTTTTGAAGGAAATCCATACAGAACGGCGCCCAGAAGGGAAAGGGAAAAATGGTACCAATCTATCAAGAAAGAAGGAATAAATTTTTTTATCTTTTCTTTCATTTTTTTCATTTTAGCTTATTTTTGGCCAAAAGAAAGCAAACTATTGAAAAAATTTTCATTCTTTGCTAACATACTGCTACATATGGCAATCACAAAAGCGGCCAAAAAATCTCTCCGACAAAGCAAGAAAAGGAGAAGGATTAATATAAAAAAACGGACAAATTTAAAAAACCTCTTAAAAGAGGTGAAGCTTTTAATTTCCGAAAAGAAAATAGAAGAGGCGAAAAATCTTTTGCCCAAGGTTTACAAAATACTGGACAAATCTGCCAAGATCGGCCTGATTAAAAAAAACACCGCATCGCGGAGAAAATCAAGAATCAGCAAGCTGATCAACAAGAACCCGAAATAATCAGATCGAGACTATTAAAAGATCTAAAGCGGCAGTCGGATTAATCTTTCCTGTTTTAATGGACAAATCTACCTGAAAAATCTTTTGGTAGATTTTTTTTAATTCCTTAAAGCTGAATTTCCTTGCCTGCTCATAAGTCTTTTTAACCACGAAAGGATGCATTTTCGTTATCTTCGGGATGGAATAATAGGGAACGTTCTTTTCCATCAGATCCTTTATTATCAACAAATTCCTGAATTGAAAATTAATCATAGAAAGAAGATAGAGAGGGTGGTCTCCTTTTTCCAAATGGTCATGAAGCAATTTCAAGGCCTGTTTTTTGCCCGCCCACTGGCTGTTAAAAGCTATGGCGTCGATGGTTTTAAAAATTTCCGGCTCGATTTTCGGTTTAACTAAAAGTTCTATATCCTCCATGCTAATCGCTTTTCCATTTTTGTAATTAACCAGCTTTTCTATTTCATTCTTCATCCACCAAAGATCGCTGCCGACATATTCAATGAGCTTATCCAGGGCAGGCAAGTCAATTTTTCCTCCGTAATCCTCGATCTGGCTCTTTGCCCAGCTTTTTAATTTCGGGCCGTCTAAAAACTGGAACTCTTGAGCTTTTGCTTCTTTTTCCAGAAACTTGACCAGGGAAAGCCTTTTGTCAGCCTCCTTTTCTTCATAAATAACGATTATATCTTTGGAATCTATGAATTTTTTAAAAAAATCCAGGGCCTTGTCCTCTTCTTTCAAGTTATCCAAGGCGTTTTTAAAGATTATGAGTTTTTTTTCGTCGAACATCGAGATGGTCTGAGTTTCATTCTTGGCGTCTTCAAAATTAAAATCTCCGCCCTCGACGTATCTCAAATTAAGCCCGCTTTTATGGATTTTTTTATAGCTCTCAATTATTTCATTCAATTTCTGGTGAGACCTGTAGGTGTCTTGGCCGTAAAGAAAAATAATCACAGTTTTTGGCATTTCGGGCAAAAATGAGCGGACCGGCTGCCCATTTTTACTCTTTTAATAATATTTTTGCAGCGGGAACATTTTTCCCCTTCCCTTTGATACACTCTTCTTATGGTGTCAAACTGTCCTTTTTTTCCAGAGGGAGTCCTAAAGTCAGAAAAGCTTTCTCCCTTAAGGGCGATTGATTTTCTCAGCACCTCTTTTAAAAATCTGTATATGTTTTTAAGATCCTTTTCCTTCAATTTTGAAACTTCCTTGAAGGGATGTATTTTCGCCCGCCACAGTATTTCATCGGAATAGATGTTTCCTATGCCCGCGATAATGTTTTGATCCATCAAAACCTGTTTAATTTTACCTCTTCTTTTCCCTTTTAGATAGCTTCCTAACGCTTCTTTGAATTTTTCAAAGGAAAAGTTTTTTTCCAGCGGCTCAGGACCCAGTTTTTTCATGACTTCTGATTCCTCCAAATCTTTTGTCTCCCAAAGCTCCACTTTGGCGAATTTTCTCAAATCGGAAAGGGCCAACATCTGGCCGTTATCAAGGGTAAATAATAAATGGATGTAGCTGTTGGTTTTTTCCTGAAGAGGCCCTTTGATCTCAGAATGCCATGACCCCTTATCAAAAATCCATTTGCCGACCAAGAGGTGGCCGGTGAGTTTTTGATGGACCAGAAGAGACTTTTTTTTTGAAAGGGTGAAAATAATGTTTTTCCCCCTTCTCCAGATGTCCTGGATTTTCTCTCCTTTTATCTCTTTTTTGAATTGTTTGAAATTTTTCGGCCTCTTTATCTGTTTAGGGAAATCCGTCCAAACATTAAAAAAAATCCTTCCCAGGATTTTTTCCTTTAAACTTCTGATTGTCGTCTCCACTTCGGGCAACTCCGGCATATTGTCACTTCAAGTATTCCCTGATTTTTTCAATAATCTCTCTCGGGGTTAAATGGGCTTTGACCAGATAATCGACGGCTCCCAGCTTAAGCCCTCTTTCTATTTCTTCCGGCCCGGCCAGATTGGAAAGAATGACTATCGGAATTGATTTTACATTCGGGTCTTCCTTTATTTTCTTGAGAACCTCTACTCCGTCAATTCCTGGAAGAATTATATCGAGCAAAACCAAATCCGGCTTTTCTTTTTTTATCATTTCTATCCCTTCTTCTCCGGTTTCTGTTTCTAAAGAATTATAACCCTCGCTGACGATCTTCCTGACCATCAGCTCTCTTAAAAATTGGTCGTCTTCTATGACTAGAATGGTTTTTGCCATGTTCTTTAATTTTAGAATAATCATCGAATGGATGCAAGTCTTTTCGGACAACGTTTTTTCATATAATCTACTGCCACAACCTTAGATTGTCTTTGAATTTTTCCTCTTTTTCCTTCGGTTTTTTCTCTTTCTTATGCTTCTCCGCGCAGTAATCATCTTCCTGCTGCCCGGGCACAGGCAGGCGGGGAATTAAGCTGTAAAATTCCAGGTCCTCTAAGATGCCTGCTGCTTTTTGCCGGTCATAGTCTTTCCAAAAGCATTCGTCCAGATTCACGTCTATGGGCACGTCTCTTTTAATTTGGGCCAATTCTTTGCTTAAAAAAGCCTGGTCTTTTTGCTGTTCGAGCTTGAGACGTATGTTCTCGCTTATATCCTTTTCTCCTGCCAGATTTAAGTAAAGCCCTTCCAGGGTGTTGAATCGTTTAATAAGATGGATCGCTGTTTTTTCTCCTATACCCTTAACTCCCGGGATGTTGTCGGAAGGATCGCCCCTCAGCGCCTTGAACTCGTCTAGCTGGTCCGGGTTCAGCCCCTGGTATTTTTCCTTGACCAGCTTTTCATCATATAGAACGGTATCCTTTACCCCTCTTCGCAAGATAAGGGCCTTGGTGTTTTTATTGACCAATTGGAGCACGTCCGAGTCTCCGCTCAGAATAACTACGTCTCTTTTTGAGCCTTTTTGGTCTTGGGAAAATTTATTACTGATTGTCCCGATTATATCGTCAGCCTCAAATCCTTCTTTCTCAAGAATAGGGACGTTAAAGGCTTTTAAGACTTCTTTGACTTTGGGGATCTGCTCGTAAAGCTCCTTGGGCGCTTTCGGCCTCTTGGCTTTGTATTCTTTAAATTTCTTATGGCGAAAAGTCGGAAAGGGCAAATCAAAAGCGGCGACAATATTTTCGGGATGAAATTCTTTGATCGCCTTAAAAAAAACCAGCAAGAATCCGTACACCGCATTGACCATCTCTCCTTTTTTCGTGCTCAAAGGAGGCAGGGCATGAAAGGCCCGATGGATAACGGAATTGCTGTCGATTATTATTAGGCATTTCCTTTCTTCGGTCATTTTTTAAAAATAATCTTCCTGGCTGTTTTATCTATAAACTCAAACTTTAAAAAGAATGAGTCAGAAGGGAGGGTTTTTTTAATCCTCTCGGCCCATTCTATCGCTACGATATTAAAAGGATCGGAAACTATTTTTTTAAAATCCAAAACAGATAAATCTTTTTGGCTTTTGATCCTGTAACAGTCGAAGTGATAAAAATCTTTAAATCCTGACTTTTTGTTTTTTATCGGAAACCTTTTCATTAAGACAAACGTTGGGCTTAGGATTCTTTCTTTTATGCCCAGTCCTTTAGCAAGGCCCTGCAAAAAAGTAGTTTTTCCTCCCCCGAGATCTCCCTGCAAAGCCAAAACAAAAGCTCTTCTCTTTATTGGTTCTTTTAATATCTTTTTCGCCAATTGCTCTCCTGCTCTTCTTGTTTCGTTTTGGTTTTTCGTTAAGATTTCCAAGTTAAACTTATTCTACCTTAAAAAAAAGATTTTGCTACGGGCTCAATCTTCAATATTTTTCAAAAAACTATTTTTCCGATTGACTTTTTGATTGCTTTGAGATAGTTTAAGTTAATCAATTTATCCTTGTCCTTTCATGGCAGAACAATCCCAAACAATTGTCGAGGGAATAAAGATTTCTCCTAAAATAGGGGATGAAATCAACCAAAAAATAAAAAGCGTTCTTGATTTTAAGGAAGAGGTTGATAAGTTCTCGGCCGAAAGCGTCTCCGATCTTTCGGAAATCATTATGGGGGGAGGAATAAATCTGAATGCCTCCGACATCCATGCCGAAACGGAAAAAAAGCAGATTAGAATAAGGGCGAGGTACGATGGAATCTTGCAGGACATAACAACGCTTGATCAAAAAATTTATCGAGGGCTTCTTTCCAGGATAAAGCTTTTATCCGGACTTAAGCTAAATATAACCAATCGGCCCCAAGACGGCCGATTTAGTGTTTTTTATGGCGATCAGACCGTTGAAATCAGGGTCTCCACTCTTCCCTCGGAATACGGAGAATCGATGGTTTTGAGGCTTTTGAATCCTAAAAGTTTGATTGATCTGGACGGGCTGGGATTGAGAAAAGATCTGCTGGATCTTTTGAAAAAAGAAATCAAAAAACCGAACGGGATGATCATTGTTACCGGGCCGACGGGCTCGGGAAAGACGACAACGCTTTACGCTTTTCTCAAGCAGCTTCACGGTCCGGGAATTAAAATCATAACCATTGAAGACCCCATAGAATATCATCTGGACGGAATTTCCCAGACCCAGGTTTCCCCTTCCAAGGGGTATACCTTCGCTTCGGGATTAAAATCAATTGTCAGGCAGGACCCGGACGTCATTCTGGTGGGAGAAATAAGGGACCTGGAAACAGCAGAGATTGCTTTGCAGTCGGCCCTCACCGGGCATCTCGTCTTCTCCACCCTTCATACCAATGATGCGGCCGGCACGGTTGCCCGTTTGGTGAGCCTGGGAGCTAATCCGGCAAACATCGGACCGGCCATAAACCTGGCCGTCGCCCAAAGACTGGTCAGAAAAGTTTGTAGTGAATGCAAGGAGTTAAAAAAAATATCTCCTGAAGACCTTAAAAAATTGAAGGACGGGCTGCGCAATGTTCCGAAAAATATAGAAATCCCCAAGCTTGATGAAAATCTGAAGATTCCGGCAGCCAGGGGCTGTAAATATTGCAACAACACGGGGTTCAGGGGCCGGGTCGGGATATTCGAAGCACTTTTAATAGACGACGAAATGGAAAACTTTATTGTTAAAAATCCGTCTATCGCCGATTTTAGGGAAAAAGCCGTTAAAAAGGGATTCGTTACTATGTACCAGGACGGGCTGATAAAGGTTTTGGAAGGAATTACCACGATCGAAGAATTGGAGAGAATAGCGGGAGAGGAGTAGCATTTTTACAAACAAAAAGCCCCAGAGATGGGGGCACTTAAGCTTATAATGCAAAGTTAAGAACTTTTCCGAGGAGTAGATTCGCCAAAGCCAAGCTACCCGGCTAAGAAAAACTCCACGCCCCCATCTCTGAGGCTTAATGTATTATTCTAATATATTATGTTAAATTTGTCAAGAGGGACCGCCTTTATGCTGTTTTTTCTTTTGTTTTTCCCTTTTCCCTCTTTCGGTTCATCTGATATAATAATCAGCGAAATCGCCTGGATGGGAACGGAAAAAAGCAGCAGCGACGAATGGATTGAATTGTATAATAGCAGCGACTCTCCTGTTTCCGTTGATAATTGGACCTTAAAATCGCTGACAGGGAGTCTGAAAATAATCCTAAAAGGAATAATCCCGTCAAAAGGATTTTATCTTTTAGAGAGGAGTGATGACGATACGATTCCCAGCGTTAAAGCTGATTTGATCTATACCGGAGCATTGAAAAACACTGGTGAAAGTATAGTGCTTTCCAATAACCTTGTCAACCCCCTAGACTCCGTCAATTGTTCGGACGGCTGGCTGGCCGGAAACAACGAAACAAAGCAAACGATGGAAAGAATCGGGCCAGAGGAATGGCAAGACAGCAATGATCCTGGGGGAACGCCCAAGAAAGCCAACAGCACGACTACAAAAACCGAAACCAAAGAGCAGACAAACAGGGAATACCTATCCGGGGTTGTCATTAACGAAATTCTTCCCTCTCCCGAAGGCGCCGACAGTGAAAAGGAATGGATTGAAATTTTTAACCAAAATATTTCTGAAATTGACCTGTCCGGCTGGAAAATTTCCGACGCCGTAGGATCAACGAAAACCTATGTCTTCCCGGAAAACACAAAAATCTTGCCGAAGGGATTTCTCGTCTTGTCCAGGCCAACGACCGGAATCGTGCTGAATAACGAAGGAGACGAGCTGAGGTTCTTTAGCCCGGATGGAAAAATAATGGATTCTGTAAGCTATGAAAAGGCGGCCCAAGAAGAGTCTTATGCTCGAATCGATTCTTCATGGTCGTGGAGCTCCGTTCCAACCCCGGGAGCAACAAATCAAATAGTTTCTCCGAAAAAAGAAAAATCTCAGGAAGATCAGGCTAGTTATCAAGAAAAAGAATCAACAACGAGCGAAAAAAGATTGGCAACGATCGTTGAACCGGTAAAAGAAATTAAAAACAAAAAAGCCTATAATTCTTTTTCTGCTTACTTTATCGCCTTGACTATTTCTCTTTTTTCAGGAATAGTAATCTTAATGCTAAAAAAGAAAGCTAAGCAATTAAATAAATAAATTATTTCATGTCGGGGCATTCTCACGCGAAAAAAATTAAACATCAAAAAGCGATAACCGACCAAAAGAGAGGACAGATCTTCTCCAAAATGGCCCGGGTTATTTCCATTGCGGCAAAAGAAGGCGGACCAAATCCGGAATCGAATGCGAAGTTGGGAGTTGCCATAGAAACCGCTAAAAGATTGAATCTGCCCAAGGAAAACATTGAAAGGGCGATAAAAAGAGGAACAGGGGAAGAAGGGGCAGAAAAACTGGAGGAAGTTTGCTTTGAGGCTTTCGGACCGGAGGGTACTGCCGTTATCATCGAAGGTATTACCGACAATAAAAACAGGGCGCTGAGCGAAATAAAACAGATCTTAAACCAATACAACGGAAAGCTGGTGGGAGAGGGCGCGGTTAAATGGCTTTTTGAAAAAAGAGGGGTGATAGCCATTGTCCCAAGCGCCCAGTCTCCGATCAAAAATAACGAAGAACTAGAGCTTGCGGCCATTGAAGCCGGGGCCGAGGACGTACGCTGGTACGACGAAGACATGGAGGTTTACACCAAACCCGAAGAATTGGAGAAAGTTAAAAAAAGCCTGGAGGAAAAAGGGATAAAAACAGACTCCACCTTTTTGGACTGGGTGGCTAAAGAAGAAGTTTTTTTGGACGAAAATAAAAAAGCTTCTTGTCAAAAGCTTTTTGACGCCTTGGACGAAAGCGATTCCGTTCAGGATGTTTATTCCAATGTAAGATTATGATCATACTCGGCATAGACCCGGGAACTGCAAGCACCGGCTACGGAGTGATAAAAAAATTAAACTCCGATAAGAGGTCAAAGGCTTTCAGGTGCGTAGAATACGGCGTGATCAGGACCCTGCCGACGTCAAAAGCCCAGGACCGGCTGAAAAAATTAAACAACGAATTGAGCAAGATAATTAAGAAACACCAGCCGGAAATTTTGATAATCGAACACCTTTATTTTTTTAAAAATTTAAAAACAATCATCCCGGTAAGCCAAGCGAGCGGAGTTATCCTTTTGACCGCTGCCAAGAATAACCTGCCCGTTTCCGGCATCACTCCCCCTCAGGTAAAGCTAGCCATTACGGGATTCGGCCGGGCGGAAAAAAAAGAGGTTCAGGAAAAGATAAAAATAATGCTGAATATGAAAGAAATCCCCAGGCCGGATGACGCAGCTGACGCTCTGGCTATTGCCCTGGCATTTTATTTAAAAAAAGAAGAAGCTTAAAAATTAAAAAGGTCGGCCAGATTAAAAGAGTTCACTTTATTATGGCTTATCAAGACGAAGTTTTAAAAGTTTTCGTCTCTAATGATGAAGATATGCCCGAAGAAGATGTTGAAGAGGAAGAACCGGAAGAAGAGGAGGAAGAAGAATTGGACGAAGAAGAAGAGGAGGAAGAAGAATTTTAAGAAAATCAAAAAAGCCCCTACAAGGGCTTTTTAATTAAAATTAAACTATCTTAATGAACTTTCCTTTTCCTGCCTGAATTACTAATCCTTTTTTTATTTCAATATTTTTCTTCCAGTCGTCCTGTATTTCTCCTGCTATCTTTATCCCTTTTTGCAAAACCAGCCTTTTGGCTTCTGATTTATTGGAAACCAATTTTGTTTTCACCAACAGATCAAGAATGTTTAAATTTTTATCTTCTATTTTTGCCGTATCGATCTCGGAAGGAAGCTTCTTTTCTATAAAAACTCTATTGAACTCTTTTTTGGTTTTTTCAGCCCTTGCTTTTCCGTAAATCATAGCTATGATGGTGTCTGCCAGTCTCTCCTTGGCGCTTATGGGGTTTAAGCCCTTTATTTCCTCAAGAGAAACGTCTGTGCAGGCGATAAAAACTGGATTAATGAAACTGTCCTCCATGAGCATTATTTTTCGGCGCAATTCTTCAGGCTGATCGGTTATACTCATCGCGTTTCCTTCTGTTTTTCCCATCTTCTTCCCGTTTTCATCGGTTAAGAGTTTTAGTCCCAATACAAACTTTTCCTTATTCTTCATAATCTTTAACAGGTCCCGGCCGCAAAGCATATTAAAAATCTGGTCGCTTCCGCCGATTTCTAAATCAACGCTCATGGCTACGCTATCATAGGCCTGAGCCAGGGGATAGAGAAATTCGTGCAGATATATAGGCTTTTTCTCTTTCATCCTTTCCTGAAACATATCCCTTACTATCATTTGCTGGACCGTAAAATTGGAAGCTAGCTCTATTAACTCTTTGAAAGAAATTCTGTCCAGCCATTTGCTATTGTACAGAATCTTGGCGGGATTATTTCCTTTAAAATTAAGAATTTTCCCGGCAATATTTTTATAATTTTTAGAATTTTTAACAACCTCTTCCCGGGTCAGTTTCTTTCTCGCCGCTTTCTTGTCGGTCGGATCCCCGATCATTCCTGTAAAATCTCCTATCAGCATTATCACCTCGTGCCCCAGGGCCTGGAATTCCGCCATTTTTTTGAAAATCGCCATGTTGCCCAAGTGGAGGAAGGGAGAAGAGGGATCAAACCCGCAATAAAGCCTGATCTTTTTGCCAGCCATCATTCTTTTTTTCAATGATTCAAAATCAGGGTAAATCGCTTCCACGTTTTTCCTCAAAACCTGTTCTATTTTTTTTGGATCAATAATTACTGTCATAGCTTAGTTATTTTATCAAAATCAAAGATAAATTGCCAATTTGGGCTATTTTTAGTAAAGTAATGAAATATGCCGGAAAGAAAGTTTTTTCGAAAAATCTATAAAAGGAATAAAGTTCTTTACTGGATCCTAAAAATTTTAGGCCCGGCTTTGCTATTGCTTATCCTCGTGCCTTTTCTTATTTTTATTTTTTACGCAAAAGACCTGCCCAGACCGGAGAGCTTTACGGAAAAACAATTTGTCCAATCAACTAAGATTTTTGACAGAACTGGGAAAGTTTTGCTGTACGAAATATACGGGGAAGAAAAAAGGACATTGGTTCCTTTGAGCTCCATACCGGAATTCATGAAGCAGGCGGTAATTGCAACCGAAGACAGCAACTTTTACGACAACATCGGAATTGACCCGAAAGGAATTGTGCGTTCAATTTTAATAGATCTCCACCTCAAGGAATCGGTTTACAGTGGATCGACCATCGGAGGATCGACCATATCCCAGCAGCTGATCAGGTCCACTTTTTTAACCAACGAAAAAACAATTGAAAGAAAAATAAGGGAAATTGTTCTTTCTTTGGAATTAAACAGGCGCTATTCAAAAGATCAGATTCTGGAATGGTATTTAAACCAGATTCCCTTCGGCTCAAACTGCTACGGAGTGGAAGCAGCAAGCCAGACCTATTTCGGCAAGCCGGCCTCGGAGATCTCCTTGCCCCAGGCAGCCGTTCTAGCCGCCCTAGTCCAGGCTCCCAGCCGTCTTTCCCCTTTCGGAGAGCATAAGGACGATCTTTTAGCAAGAAAAGACTATGTTTTAGATAGGCTGGCAAGCGAAGGATTTTTTACCCAGGAAAAAGCGGAAGAGATAAAAAAGGAAGAAATAAAATTCATCGAAGAGCCAATGCAAATCAAGGCTCCTTATTTTTCCTTGTGGGTAAAGCAGCAGATAGCCGATAAATACGGGGAAGAGGCCCTGATGAAAGACGGATTGAAAATCTACACATCCTTGGACTGGGACATCCAGCAATTGACCGAAAAGGCAACCAAGGCCGGAATAGAAAGGAATAAAAATTACAATGCCTATAACGCAGGCTCAGTGGTAATTGACCCGAAAACCGGAGAGGTGCTGGCCATGACGGTCGGGACAGGAGACTACTACGCCGATCCGTATCCAAAAGACTGCACGGCCGGAGTTGATTGTTTGTTCGACCCGAGATTTAATGTGGTGACCGGAACAAAATCAAGCCCGGGCAGGCAACCCGGCTCATCCTTTAAGCCTTTTATCTACGTCACTGCTTTTAAAAACGGATATGATGATAAAACCATTGTCAATGATGAACCGACTAGTTTCGGATATTGGGGAGGAGAAGAATACGTTCCCCAGAACTATGACGGGCTGTTCAGGGGCCCGGTCACGATCAGGCAGGCCTTATCCCAGTCGCTAAACGTACCGGCGGTAAGAACCCTTATGTATCTTGCCGGACTGGATGAAAGCATCAAAACGGCGCAAGACATGGGAATCACCACCCTGAAGCCTCCTTACGGCCCGGCAATCGTGCTGGGAGGCTGGGAAGTAAAACTTTTAGACATGGCTTCCGCTTACGGAGTTTTTGCAACCGAAGGGCTAAAAGTCCCTCCTGTTTCCATTTTAAAAATAGAGGATCAAAATGGAAACATACTTGAAGAAAACAAAAAAACCCCTGAAAGGGTTTTAGGAAAAGAAGAATGCCGCTTGATCAATGACATCTTGTCAGACAATGTTTCTCGATCTCCCATGTTCGGGGCAACCTCTCATCTGTATTTTGAAAACTATCAGGTTGCCGCCAAAACCGGTACGACCGATAATTTCAGGGATTGCTGGACAATAGGATACTCTCCTTCGGTTGTTGTCGGTGTTTGGACCGGAAATAATAATAATGAACCGATGACCAGGAGGCAGCCCGCTGCCACTATTGCCGGTCCGATCTTTCATGAAATAATGGAAAAAATTCTTTCCAAATCTCCCGCAGAATATTTCACGAAACCGGAAAATTATGTTCCGATAATCGTTCCGGAAAACAATGCCACCCAGACATTGCCCGTCCTGGAAGGGGCTTAGCTGGTTTTTATCGGCATTATCAGGTAGAGATAATTCTCGTCCTTTTTAGGCCTTAACACTCCTGCTTTGTCTCCGCTGGTCAGCTCCAGAATCAGCTCGGAGTCTTTTTCTTTTCCAGCCCCTTCGCGGCCGGAAATTTCTTTTTTTGAAACCATGCTCATCAGCCCGTCCAATAAAAATTTATGATTGAAAGAAATCTCGCAAGGCTTGCCTTCAACCTTGCAGTTTAAAACTCCGTAGTGCTCTCCCACGTCAACATTTTGGCTGAATAAATTTAATTGATTCTTTTTAGGATCAATTTTTAATTTTACCTCATTGATCTTGCCGCTAAAAAGAGAAGCCAACTTGACCTGATTGATTAGTTCGTTAACGGAAACCGTGACTTTCGTATCGTGCTTCTTGGGGATAATCTCTTGATAATTAGGGTATTCTCCCTCTATCAACCGGGATACGAGCTGGATTTGCGGATGAGGAGTTTCGGAAAGCGGCGTTTCGAATAAAACCTGGTTGGGCGAAAAACAGATAGTCAGATCTCCCTCTTTTTCTCCGAAGATGTTAATAATTTCTTTGGCTGCTCTTTGGGGCAATATCAGAGAATAATCTTTTGTAATGCTGGATGAGGAAAAATCTGCGTATAATTTTTTCTCCCCCAGTCTGAAACTATCAGTGGCAGCCATAGTAATCAGATTTTTCTGAAACAAGAAATATATTCCTGAAATTTCTGGTTTAAAAGAAGAGTAGCTGGCGATATCAACAACACTACTTAGGTTTTGGCAAAAGACCTTACCTGGGATTATAATTTTTTCTTCGTCTGAAACCTTGGGGATAAGGGGAAAATCTTCCGAGTTAAATCCCTTAATCAATGTCTGGTAATTTTCGCATTCTATCTTTAAGGATAAATCTTTTATTTCCAGGTTGATTGGTTTGTTTGGTAAGAAATTAACGAAGCTTGATAAAATCCTAGAGGGAAGGGCTATTTTTCCTTCTTTTTCAGTTTTCACCAATGACCACCAATTAATCCCTATCTCCAAATCAGTAGCAGTGAGGTTTAAAAAATTCTTCTCCACAGAAAGTAAGATATTGTTCAATATTGGCAAATTTAAAGATTTTCCGGAAACTCTTTCCACTACACTAATTCCCTCTTTTAGCTTCTCCTTTAATATTATTGTTTTCATTTTATTATAGAATTATTACTTGTGTGGATAATTTTTATTTGAACCGATATTGTGTTTAAAATTTATAGTGGAAGTGAAAAAGCAAATAATGTTTAAAAGTTGTGGATAATAAAAAAGCATTAATTTTCCCCAGGTTAAGCGGCGGAAATCCTCTGCTTTATTAGATCTATTTCATTGGTAAGATTTTCATTGTTAGTTAGTTCTTCAGTGACTTTTTCACAGGAATAAATCGCCGTGGTGTGGTCTTTTCCCCCGAATTTTCTTCCGATAAAAGGGTAAGAGCTTTTTAATAGTTCCCTTAATAAAAACATTGCTATCTGGCGGGGTTTTACCACTTCTTTTTTTCTGGAAGTAGACAAGATCTCTTTTTCCTTCAAATCATAAAATTCTGCTACTGCCTGGATTATTTTTTTTGGATTGGCGATTTTATTGGGTGAAAGGAATAGGCTTTTAAGTAGAGATTTGGTCATTTCCAAGCTGGGTGCCTGATTGTTTATCTTCTGGTAAGCGATTAGCCTGTTAAGTGCTCCCTCCAGCTCTCTTATATTTCTTTGTATGTTTGCGGCGACGTAATCCAATATTTCTTCTGGAAATCCTACGCCTTTTTCCTGGCCTTTTGTTTTCAAAATCGCAACCCTTGTTTCATAGTCCGGATATCCGATGTCTCCGATCATCCCTCCTTCAAAACGGGATCTCAGCCTTTCGGCCAGCGCCAAGATCGATTTGGGCGGCCTGTCGGAAGATAGAATTATCTGTTTATTGTTTTCGTACAAGGAATTAAAGGTATGAAAAAATTCTTCTTGGGTTTTTTCTTTTCCGGCAAGAAACTGGACGTCGTCTAAAATCAAAACATCAATTTCCCTGAGCTTCGCCTTGAAGTTTTCCATGTCGTGGTTTTTGATTGAAGAAACGACTCCGGCGGTAAATTTTTCAGCGGGAATATATTTTACTTTTTTTTGGGAGAAATTTTTAAGAACCACGTTTCCGATCGCCTGCAGGAGATGAGTTTTTCCCAGTCCCACGCCGCCGTAAATAAAAAGAGGATTGTAGACCAGGCCTGGTTTTTTTGACACCGCCCATGCGGCCGCATGGGCAAGCTCGTTGAATGGTCCGACGACAAAGTTTTCAAAAGTATATCTGGGATTAAGATTGGTGTCTTTGTTTACTTCGAATTCTTCAAACTCCAGCTGTCCGGCCAGAGGAGAGGAAACGGTAACTCTTTTAAATGATTTTAGTTCGGTTTTTCCTACCAGATATTTAATCCCCTTAATTTCTTTGTCCAAACTGAATAAAATTTTAAAGATATTTCTTCCGTATTTGTTTTCCAGCCATTCTTTGGCAAAAGAATTGGGAACAGAGATCACCACCTGTCCGTCTTTATGGGAAACGATTCCGGTATCTTTAAACCAGGTCGCAAAATTCGCCTGAGAAATATTGAGTTGGATTTGGGCAAGAACCGCCTGCCAGAGTTCTTCTTTTATCATGATAAGGTATTATATCACAAGCCAAATAATTGAGAAAATAAGACTAAAAATAATAATTTTGTTGATATCCTGGGGAAAAGCTGTGAGCTCGCACTGAAAAACAGCCTCCATTGAAAAAATACAAAACTTATTATAAGATTAATAACATGTCTATTACATACCATAAAAAAACAAGGAAAAGAAGCAGGACGCACGGTTTCCGGGCAAGGACTAAGACCAAGGGAGGGAGGAATGTCTTGGCCAGAAGGAGAACGAAAAAAAGATGGAAACTGACCGTTTAAGAAAATGCTTCCCTTAAACAATCGGCTTAAAAAAACAGTAGATATCAGAAATGTTTTTAAGCAAGGACGACTTTTTAAAGAAGGTTTTTTAATTTTCAAGACGGCAAAAAACGATTTGAATAAAAGTCGTTTCGGGTTTATAGTCTCTCAGAAGGTTTCCAAGCAGGCGGTAGTCAGGAATAAAATCAAAAGAAGACTGAGGGGCGCGGTCATGAAAAGACTGAAAGAGATTAAAACAGGAACAGATAATTTATTTATCGCCTTGCCGGGGCTGGCAAATAAAGATTTTTTAAGCACAGAGCAAATGATCAACAGCCTTTTAAGAAAAGCAAACATGTTTTCCAATGAACAGTAAAAAAAGTTTTTCTCAAAAATTATTTCTTGGAACAATAGGTTTTTATCAGAAGTTTCTATCTCCTGGCTTGGGAAGCAATTGCCGGTTTTATCCCAGCTGCTCTTCTTACACGGTTTTGGCGATTGAAAAATACGGAACGGCTAGAGGTTTGATCAAAGGTTTCTGGAGAATATTAAGATGTAATCCCTACAATAAGGGAGGAGTAAATTTACCTTAAAACAATGAATTTCTTTATCCAAGCATTTACAATTCTTTTATATAATCCGCTATTTAACGCCTTGGTTTTGCTTTATCTTCATCTTCCAGGCAATGACTTCGGAGTGGCGGTGATTGTTTTAACGATTTTAATCAGAATTGTTCTTTATCCTTTGATGGTAAAATCCCTGAAGTCCCAGAAAGTTCTTTCCGAGCTGCAGCCAAAGATGAAAGAGATCCAAGAAAAACATAAGAACGACAAGGAAATGCAGACAAAAGAAATGATGGCTCTTTACCAGAAAGAAAAGATCAATCCTTTCGGCGGATGTCTTCCCATGTTGATTCAGCTGCCGATCCTGGTTGCCCTTTACCAAGTTTTTTGGAGAGGATTGGGGCCTGGAACAATGCACCATCTTTACAGTTTTGTTCCCAATCCAGGAACGATCGACCCCAGTTTTTTGGGGATAATCAATCTTACCCAGCCCAATGTTGTTTTGGCAATCTTATCCGGTATCATCCAGTTTTTCCAGACAAAAACAATGACTCCTCAAAAGAAAAATACGCAAGATAAAAAAGACCAGATGTCCCAGTTTTCGGACGTGATACAGAAAGAGATGCTATATTTCTTTCCGATCTTCACTGTTTTCATTCTCTGGAGGCTGCCGTCGGCAATAGGTCTTTACTGGATAGTCACAGGGCTGTTTTCTATTTATCAGCAGATTTTGATCAACCGGGAGACTAAATTAAAAACCATATAATAAATTAAAATGCTTAGCCAGGAAACAATAGACAAAATAAAAGAAACCGTCAACGAGTTTTTTCAGAAAACAACCCTGGATGTTGAGATAGAATTCCTGCCGGAGAGAGAAGGGACAATACCGATCAATGTCAAAAGCGACGAGCCCCAGATTTTAATCGGAGAAGGAGGCCAGACCCTGATCGAAATTCAGCGCCTCTTGAAGCTTGCCTTGAAAAAGAAGGTTAGCGAAGATTTTTATATTGATCTGGACGTTAACAGCTACAAGAAGAAGAAAATAGAATACCTTAAAGAGATGGCGAGATCCGAGGCTGACGAAGTTTCTCTCACCAAAAAAGAAAAAGAGCTGGCCCCTATGCCAGCATACGAAAGAAGGATTATTCATTTGGAGCTTCTCAACAGAAGCGACGTTACCGGAGAAAGCATTGGGGAAGAACCGGAAAGAAGGATAGTCATTAAGCCCATTGCCTAGCGAAAGAAAAACGGAATAATGAATTATTGCAAGCCAGCCTGTCTGGCTTTTCTTATTTTCAAAACCTCTTCCGGAGCAGTGGTGATGAACTGGTCTTCGGTGTAAGAAGCGATCACCTTGATGGCAACGTGCTTCTGGCCGGCAAAGAATATTCCCTCTCCGACCTCCGACTCCAGAAGAAGATATTTTTCTTCATCGGTTATATTAAAAATTCTTTGGACCGTTTCTATCGTTGCCGAAGACTGCTTCATGAGAAACTGGAGCGAAGAGTTGGTGATGATCGGCTTTCCGTATTCCGATTTCATGAAATCATCAACGTCTTGGGTGATGGTGGTTACTCCCAGCCAGTATTTTCTCGCCCTTTTGCACATCCCGAAAAGGAAAGACGCCCCGTCTTCGGTTTTCATTATCCACCAGGCCTCATCAACCACCAGGATTCTTTTTTTCAGCTCCGACCTGACTCTGTTCCAGATGAATCTCATGATGATGAACATTGCCATGGGTCTCAGTTCGTCTTCCATGTCTCTTATTCCGAAAACCACCAAGTTTTTATCCATTGTTATATTGGTGGGCTGGTTGAAAAAATTGCCAAAAGTTCCCTTTGTGAATTTTCTTACCCTGGTCACCAGGGATTCTCCCCCCTCCATCGTTTCCAGAACAGACTCGAAATCAGACATTAAGGGAATGTTTTCTTCCCAGCTTTTGGGATCGGTTTCCGGAGTGATGTCCTTTGCCGCATAGGTTTCGGTCAGGGCCCGGTCAATGATCGCATCTTCTTCCGGGGTTAATCCTCCGAGCATGATTCTTAAAAGGCTGACCAGATTGATTATGTTAGAACGAAGAACGTCTTCCGGTCTTTCATCTTCTCTCGGTGTAGGCAAGTCGAAAGGATTGATATGGCTCTGCGAGGCCAAAGACATGTTGAAAAAAGCCCCTCCGGCAGCCTCAGCCAAGAACTGGTACTCGTTTTCCGGGTCCACGACAATGACATCAGTGCCCAGCATTAGAGAACGAAGGATTTCCAGTTTCACGGCATATGATTTTCCGCTTCCGCTTTTTGCAAAAATTGTGAAATTGGCGTTTTCCAGGCTGAAGCGGTCGAACAAGACCAAAGAATTATTGTGAAGGTTTATTCCGTACAAAATTCCTTCATTCGAGCTCAAGTCGAACGAAACAAAGGGAAAAGTGCTGGAAAAGGGCAGGGTGCTCATCGGGGTGTGGACATTTAATTGATCAAGGCCGTAAGGAGCGGTGGAATTAAACCCTTCTTTTTGCTGGTATAGAGCCGGTTTTATGTAAATCAGCTTTGACTCTAGGAGAGACCTCAAGGTGTTTTCTATGTCTTTTATCTCCTTCAATTCGTTCCCGTAAACAGTAAGATAGAGCCCGAACTTGAACATCCTCTCCTGGGCGGTCTGGAGCCTGTCTCTCAGCCCTTCCAGGTCATGGAAAGCGGTTTCTAGGGCCGGGTCGCGGATCAGCCCCTTGTCTCCTCTTTCCATCAGCTCTGACTGGACTTCGGTCACTCTTTTCCTCAATTGTTTTAAAATTAGGCCCGTATCAACAGGATGGATGTGAAAGCTAATATCCATGGGGGTGCTCAGATTGATGATCGGAGCAAACCAGGCAGTGGAAAGATATCTCGGGTAGGAAAAGATAAAAAAGGACTTGGCATACCTCTTGCCCAGCTTTAAATTGTCCGGGGCGACCGCAATGGAAGCAGGAGCAATAATGTCTTTTGCCTCAATGGACGGAGTTTCAAATATTTTGTCCGACAGTTCTCCTGTCACTTTCTTTTTAAAAAAGGGTAATTCCATATATATTAATGGGTAAGCTCCGGAGGAAGTTCCGGGTAATATCCTACTTCCGCCTCTTCCGGATGGTGCAGGCTCCACAAGAGCTCGATTAATTCAGAAGTATTTAAAGGGATGCATTGCAGCCCGCACCTTTTAAGTCCCATGGTGACAAATTCCATTCTTTGCCAAAGCTGCGATTTGGCTCTTTGGAACTGGTCTTCTGTCTGGGGCTGCTCCTGGTTTTTTTTGAACATCCCTTTTTGCTGCTGCATGCCGGGAATCTCTATCAGGGTGAAGGGGACCACGACGAAAAAAGTCTTGGAAAGAATCTGGCCTCCGGCAACAAGATTTTTTATAAAATTCCTATATTCTCCGGTCTGGACCTTGAGCAGTTCATTTTCCTGGTGCTTTTCCAGTTCTTTCAGCTTGTCCAGGTAGCCGGTGATGTTAACCAGCCTTGATTGGATAACTATTTCTAAGGAAAAATCCAAAGAATTGAGAAAATTTTGGAACTGATAAACGATTGCCTCCTGCTCATCGCCTGACTTCAAGGCAAAATTCAGGGAGGAAACCATGATGACTCCCCTTAAAGACTTATTTTTTAAAAGCAAAACGCCTTCTCTTATCTGGTCAACCTCTAAAAATTGTTGAGTGGAAGCATTAGCCATACTATGATTTCACTTCGATCTTGGTTTTTATTTTTTCCAATTGGCTGTTCTCGGAGATTCCCAAAGAAACTCCCTGGTCAACCCCGTCTTTATTTTTTTCCAGTTCTTTTTTAAGATCGCTTTTCACGTACATTACGGGAGCTTCTTTCTTTTTCCAAATATACATCTTCGCCCCCACGTTGAATTTTAAAAAACTCATTAAAACAACGGGCACCGGCCTCCCTCCGACCTTCAAAAGAGCCATAACAAAAGCAGCAGGCATTATAATCGCAACGGCGAAAAGAAAAACTATTTTGGGAAGAATGAAATAGAGAACAAAACAAACCGCTGCGGTCATTCCGACAAAAACAAACTGGCCGAAAGTAAAAGGGCCAACTATTTTTGTCTCGTATTCGATGAATTGAGGGACGGTATATTTCATCTAGGTGATCTTTATAAAATTATATCATAAAAGGAAACAATAAAATAGTTTTTACCAGGAAAATACGATTTGACAAAGTCAATAAAATGTTGTATAAGATAAGTATCAAGGGAAACGGAGTTTTCCTTGGTAATTTTGACCTTTTAAAACTGAAAAATGAAGGATTGATAGGAAATGACTGAAAAGAGCATTAAATGGAAACAGATGTTAAAAACTGGAATCGTAGTAGGAACAATTCTTTTTCTGATCGGGTTACTGTTGGGATGGATATTTGCACTTATTGTTGTCCCTGGCCTTATTATCGGCTTGTTCTTGTTGGCTTATTTCTATTTGGCTCCAAGGAACATGTTCTTTACTAGGGTAAAGGATGGTACGAGCATCGTCGTAGACAAAGGCGACGAGATCGATCACCTGCTGATGTCCTGGGGAGGATACATCTTTAAATCAGACAAAGACGGCAAACAAGGCAGAGAGGAAGATAACTGGACAATTGTCGAAGGTAAAGATTGGCATATTTTCGGCGGATTGCGCTGGATAGGACTATGGCCTCTTTACACCGTCAGGACAATTGAAGCAGAATGGAGTCACTACCATCCCGAAACAAAAGACCTGGTGCACCATGTAGAGAAACAAAAATCTGTATGGCTTAAAAAAGATAACTACGGAACTAAGTTTTCCGATGACAAGCCTGCGGAAGACATAGATGGTGTCGCCGTAGCTGCTACTATGATTTTTCCCGCACAGGGCTTTAATCCTTTCTTGATTGCAAGCAGGCAAAAATATTGGTTTAGCCTAGTCGAGCCTGTTATGGCTGCTGTCTTAAGGCAGTTTATAGCCAGGTATCGATGGAAGGAAGACCTCTTGACGATGGTAGCGGGGAAAGGAATTGAAGACGTGCAGCAGAAAAAAGGAATAACAAAGCCGATGAAAGAGGGAAGCGACCTTCGAGAAGAGCTTTGGAGAATGATAACAGAAGAAGTCACCAGAACCTTAAGCTCTGCAAATATTCCCCTTGTCGTAGTGCCGAATCCAGAATTCGGAGAAGAATTGCGCTTGTATGGAGTTGCAATCCTTAAAATGGGAACATCAATTATTAATGTGGATCCCGGCTCAGAATATCGCAAAGCGGGTACCCTTAAATATGTGGCCGAGAAAGAAAGAGAGGCAACAATTATAAGGGCTGATGCAGAAGCTCAAGCAGCAGTATCCAAAGTTCAATCAAGGGCTACTCAAGTGGGCGGTTTGTTCATCGGAATCACCGAAGAGCTTAAAAAAGACAACACCATGGATAATGAGACGCGAAGAGAAATAGCAAAAGATCTAACGCAAAGAGACCAGGCTGGACAAAACGGAGAGCTTAAGATTCTTGACATAAAAGGGGTCAATATCGGCGATGGACTGGTGGCTGCAGCTGCTATTTATGGGCAACTTTCCTCAAAAGGACAGGTTTCCCCGCCAAAGGAAAAAACGCCCGAGGTGAAAGAAAAAAAGGAAAAAAGGGAAAAAAACAAGGAAGCCAAAATTTATACAAGCAGACCAGGAGTAAATGGCCTCAGGGTTGTCTACAATGACAAGACCAAAAAACTTACCTTTATAGACAACAAAGGCGACGTAATACTCGAAGAAGATGCAACGCCAGAGAAACCAATGAAAGAGGACGAAGAAGAAAAAGGAGATGAAGAAGAGAAAGAAGAGAAAGAAGAAGGAGAGAAAAAAAGTTAATAATGGTCGCAAAAAGCGGCCATTTTTTTATTTGTTATTTTAGCTTAATTTACTCTATCGGCTCAAGGTAAGAATCTTTTTTTAGAGAATCTCTTTTTTTTGTTGGAAGATTCCTTGGCTGATTATCCTCAGTATCTAAGTTAAGATTTTCAGTAACTTGAGCTTTCTTTTCCGTATTTTCCTCGGTTATTTTCGCCAATGTGATTAAATCTAAAAGCTTCGCCTTAAGATCTTCAGCTATCTTTTTTGCTTTTTCTTGTTCAACGTTTAATTCTTTTTCTATCCTTAAAGGTATTTTTTCAAAGGAAATTTCTTTATAGCCGTAATCAGCAACTAATTTAGCTAATTTGACACCAGGAAAATTTTCTAGCAATTTATTTTTTTCTTCAATTTGCTTTTTCTCGTCATTTAGTAGTTCAATAATTTTTTCATTTTCTTCGTCCAGGCTCTTGATCAATCCGTAGCCCGCTAAAATCCCCCCAATAATTAAAGGGCTTTCTTCGGGAAAAATTGGATCTTCTTCAATTTTTATGTTTTCCTTTTCCATAACTCAAAATTAATTATTAAAATAAATTTTAATAAATATTATTGCCATTTCGGATCCGTTGATGTGCTAGTAACTCGATCCGTAAGTGTCTTGCTGCGGGCAAATTTCGGCAGACCTACGTACGCATGACGAAGACTATCTGCGAATGCTAATTTTGTCCGTCTGGGTAATCCTCTCATTGCATTAAATTTTTGTTGATGATCAGTAATTAGAAGCACAGTCTCTTCGATTCTCGTTTGTTCTGCCGCCGTTGTTTTCTTATTAATTTCCACAGCTGACCTTTGGAGATATTTTGCCAAATCTTTTCCATCAAATCGATCTACAGCTTCCTGAGTAGTCATGGTTTTATTCGTATCGGGATTTATAAAATGACGAGAAAATGCTGGGTCAGCTCGGAGAATAATATCAATGTCTTGACCAGACCGTTGGTACCCTGCAGCAATTTTTTCCACGACACTATCGGGAAGTTTTTTCCTCGCGGCTAATTCTTTCGTCGCCGCTAATTTTTTATAATAATCAGCTTTAGTGATTTCTGCCATTTCCGTTAATCTAATAAGATCTTGCATTCCTTTCTCTGTTTTGGGAATTGCCTTCATTTCTTTCTCAGCATTACTAAGTTCTTTTTGTTGAGCTATGCTAGCTGCTCCTGGGCCCCCAACAAATCGGCCGATTATCGGCTTTCCTTCTACGTATTGTCTAGCCGCCGTTAATCCCTTTTCCCTACCTTCCGAAGTAATGGCTCCCTTAATAACTCTTTCCCCAAAACCTCTCTTATCTTCAGTGTCTTTTGCGGCAGCGACAGCTCCTGTAATCGCTCCAGCCGTTACTACTCCTGCTCCGATAACAGCTGCCTTTCCGTAGCTTGTAAATTGTTTAAATCCAGGAACGCTGCTTCCCGTATCCAGGATAGAAAATAATCCGACAAGAAGGAGGGCGAGAGGGAAAAGATAGCTGAAAAGTGCTCCAAAAAGGGTGAGATTTCCGCTAACTTCTGTAATTTTCATTTGACCGCTAGCCATTGCCGTCATAAGCCTGTTTGCCAGGGCTATAAAGAAAGCGGCATATATGCCTATAGTTGACCACTGAATAAAGTTTTTCCACCATTCGTCCCAATGGAAAAAACTTGGAAAGAACTGTTTGGCTTGCGATAACGAGGGGAAAACTTTGCTGGCAAAAGCAATGGGCGCAATAATTATTAAAATCCAAAGATATACGTATCTTGCAATAAACAAAAATGCGTAAAGCAAATAAACAATAGCCGCAACTATTCCAAAAATAAAATAAACTATAATCCTCATGGAACTATCAGCAAGATCCCTGCTTGCGTTTAGCGCCAAATTGTTTTGGATTTCATTAGAAAATCCTTGTCCGAGAGATCCAGCCCCCAAAAGATAATTCATTAAAAGATTGGTAAAATCAAGTATGAACCCGCAAATTACCAAGGTAAAATTAATTAAAAGAGCAATAGCGATCAGCCTCGGCAATGTTTTTTTTGCTTGATAATCTTCAATGCCCAAGATAATCCCTAAGCCAATAACGACTAATCCTAAAAGAAGGAAGACATTAGCCAAGTCTCGGGTTATTGCCCAGCCATAATTTACAACTACATTATCAGTCATCTTTACGCCTAAAAAGGTGGGGCTTATAACCCAGCTTAATAAAGCTTGGCCCATACCTAAAAGAGTAGAAGGTATTATGGAGAGCCATGAAAGGACGGCATTAAAAACCCCTGAAGCGACGTCTTTAACCATGCTACCGCCTCCTCCCAACGAAAATATTGCTTGTACTAAATTGCAGACATCACAAAATGCTATATCAATAGCTAGAGCATTTTGAAAAGGAGTAGCTATCCCCAAAAAAACAATAAGTAAAAATGCGAGAGCAAATTTTTTGTTTTTTATTTTCATCATTTAAAAGATTAACATATACAGTTAATTAATTATAATGCTATAATAAAAACAATACAATAACTTAAGCTCAACAGTTCAAAATGTTTCTAAAATTTCCCAAGCTTACGCCCGAATCTATACTGATTCTTCCCTTGGCTGTTTTTATTGATATCATAGGTATAATCCTTGTTTTATTCGGCGCGGATGATTTCGGGATACTTGATATAGTCGGCATTTGTACCATCGGTAGCTGGCAGCTTTTTAAGGCAGGGAAAATATCCGCCCCGAAAGTGAAAAAGGGCGGCTTTCTCAAAAAAATCTTTACCGGGAAATGGTCCAGGTTTTTCGTAACCTGGGGAGGGGAAATAATCCCTTATGTCGGCTGGCTTCCTTTCTGGACGTCAGCTGTTTATTTTCAATTAATACAACAAGACGAACAGCAAAGCGAACAACAAATAATAATACAAAATGAAATACAAACCTAAGAGAATAAAGACAATTTTTTTTCTTTTGTTTTTATTATCCCTAAGCACCTCTTTCGTTTTTGCCCAAGGAACAGAAAATGAATATCCTGTAATTCCTGGGGCAAGCACTCCGAATGCCAGCACCAGCTTTCCTGCGGCGATAAAATACCTTTTTAACTTCGCCATGTTTATTGGTGCGCTTTTTGTTCTCGGCGTATTGGTCTGGTCGGGTTTCCGTTATATAACGTCAGGAAATAATCCTGCGGTAACGGGAGATATCAAGAAAAGAATATACGCCGCCTTCTTGGGGTTATTAATATTACTTTCCTCATATGTAATATTAGCAACCATCCAACCTGGCTTAACAATTATTTCTCTTCCTTTGATTTTCCCTGCGTCTACCTCTACGCCACCCGTAATAACTGTCGCCACATCTTCAGCAGCATTTCAGGAGATTCCTCTGGGCACTATTATTGAAGACCTTTTAGCTGGCAATGCCTCTACTACAAATCATCCAGATCTAAGATGCTATAAATACGACTCTGCGGGCAATATGATTGATGTAAATGGCGACGGAAAGATTAACGGAGATGATACCTTCAATTACAACTCTTTTTATTGCGTCAGTCTCATTAATGATGCCTTTGAAACAAAAGTTAAAGAATTTATCAATATAATCAATAGCCAACTAAAGCCGCTTATGAATGGATGCATCTGCGGCAATTGCGCGCCTTATCAAACCGCCTATTATAACGCCGGCAACGTATGCAAGGTCTATCCATGTGGAACGAGTAATGACTGCGGCACAGTATATTGCTGCGATTCCCATTGCCAATGCTGTGGCGCTGCAAGAGGGGAAGATCCAGGCTGTCCGAAAAAAGATCCCTGTCCGGCAGCGGTTCGGACCAGCATTGATTGCAAGAGGCAGGAAATAAAACAATTGCTGGATGGAGGAGAACTGCTCGACAAAAGCGGAAAACTCATTTGCCCCTCCGCATATGACCCTGCAAAAGATCCGGAAAAGACTCCCGATACTAAATTTACAACCCTTCAGGCGTTAGCGGACAAAGCGGAAGCTTTCCACCAGGCATTCTTAGCAGACTATAATGACTTAAAAGAAGCGGAACTCTTAATGAAGTCCCCTTATGGCAAGAGACTAACTATGCAAGAGTTTTTTGCCCTAAAGACAACAAGCTCGAAGAAAATAGAAAAAGTTGAATTTAAAACCTATAATACTTCGGAATATTGCAAAGATTTTAATTGCGTTGGTATTGGCGGCAACGGACTGTGCAATGCTTGCAAATTAAACAGCGAAAATAGGATGTGTAAAATAGACAACAAAGGAACAGAATATTACGTAACAACAGGAGATAATGCAACTTTTTATCTTGGCAACGACGAAGAATACAGAAAAGAAAACATTATCCCTGGAGAAAAGTGCATAATAGACCCTAAAGTGGAAAACGGCTTCCAGGTCGGATTAATTCCTATCGGAGAAACTGTTGATGAGGCGGAAAAATTTGCGATAAAAATCCTTGCTTTATATGATTATCTTTCGGACAATTATCAGAATACAATGGCTTCTGTTTCGAGCCTTTTGAATCTTCCCGAGGGATGCAATTGTAGCAGGTGCCACAATAAATCTGCTTGTTGGTGGCCGAATACTTGTGGTAAAAGCTGCAGCTCTCCTTCTTGCACATCGTGTTCCAATTGTATTATAAATGACGGTGAACAAAGAAAGGATCCTCACGATTCAACGGGTCTGGCGTGGCAGTGGTATAGCGATCCTTGCGGCGGCGGCTATTATATCCCCTACATGGAGCCCCTTCCGAATGTTTGTCCCGTTGAAGAAATAGACAAGGAAATGAAAAAAGTTGACAACGGGAATCCTAGTAATTATTTCTGTTGCAATTATTCAACCACCACCACGGAAAGACTGAGAGCAAAAATAGCCACTTCAACCAGTTGGGGCTCCACAAAGACAACAATAACATTGTATATTGAGAGAAGTATGGGCAAAACCTTAAAAAATCCATATACCATAAAAAAAGAAGTGATTACGTATCCAGAACCCCTGGGATACCTCCAAATAATAGAAATGGTATACCAAAAAATGTACGATCTTTTTTACTATATAAGCCCTGATCCTGACGATGTAAACAGGTGCCCGATTTTAGACAAGCTTACCATTTCAAGGGAGAAAATGATGAAATGCATTACTGGCTTCGGCGTTCCCGACAAAGAATCAATGGCTAAGGAAAGGACCTTGAGCTGTTCATCCGCTTGGGATTCGATACGTAGCCTGGATTACAGCTTGGTAATTCTGCCCAGCTTCCCTAACCCGGTTAAAACAGGCTACTTAAATTGCTATCCATATAACAGCGTTGATTTAACCAGTGCGCAGAAGCTTCAATGCCTGCAAAACAGAAACAGCCCGGAATGCGCTGCCTCAGCCTATTATTTATTGGACAACTATTATTGCTGCAGCGGTGGTAACAATTAAAAACATTAGGAACTAAAAATATGTTTCAAAAAAAACAAAAAATATTTCTTATTCTTGCTTCTTTTCTGCTTGTCTTTATCTGTTTTTCTTTTGTATACGCCCTTGAGGGCGAATATCCTGAAGCAGGGGGAGTAAAGCCGGATGAAACAACAACCCTGCCTCAATACATTGTATATCTATTTAATTTTTCCATAGCCATAGCCGGAATTGTTGCTTTCGGCGTTATTGTTTGGTCCGGCATCAAAATACTAACCTCGCCCGACGACCCGGAAACAAGAAAGGATGCTAAAACGAAAATAATAGGAGCTTTATTGGGGATAATAATCCTTCTTTCTTCCTATCTTATTTTAACAACCATCAACCCTCAATGGATAATGATTGGTCTGGGCGAACCGCTTAAACCGGTCACGGGGATTTATTTAATAAACAGCAAGGGCGAAAAAGAGTATATTACCCAAGATGCTCCTAAAATTACTTTTGACGCCAATCTTTTGGAATTTTTATCCACCAAAGATGAATTACTTTCAGTTTTTATTTATGGCGGAGAGCTCTACCAAGGAACAGAAACAGAAGTCCCGAATCCCAAAGTTTCATCGTCCTCCACGGTTCAATCTTCAATTCCTACCCCGAAATCAATTGCTTTAATATGGAATAGGCCGGGAGTTTATCTATATCCAAAAACGAACTACGAAAGTCGGCCTCGCTTTTTTAACGGGAGTGTTATGAACCTATCAGATTATGACTTTGATAAAAAAGCAAAATCTCTTGAATTTATAGATGGGCCGAATGTTAAATACGGAATTATTATGTTTACCGAACCTGGAGAGCGTGGTTCGTGTGGCCTTTTTTGGAACTTTAAAATACCAGACTTGGGGGTAGCAGATTCGGCGAACTACCAATATTCAATAGGAGCAGGAGGATTATCGTCTTTTCGTCTTTTTAACTGGGCGGCCGGCACCGCTAGTTCAGTGACTGTCTTTGACGCGCCTAATTGCACAGGACACGGGCTCCAAATATCCAGTCCATCGGGCGTCACTTCTCGAGCTAAACTTTCTCCTGAGAAGTATGGCGATGAAAAAACAATAAAGGATAATATCATATCTTTTTCGGTGATTGGGAAAGTTGGAGTTCTTCTTACTACCCAGGAAGACTTTAAGGGAAAATGTCAATTTTTTACCATTCCATCGGGGGAAAACAACTGCTATCCCTCAATAGAAAGTACTTATCTTTGGGAGATAACGCACCTCTTTGGTCCGAGCGTCGGATCGATTGCAATTTTTCCCTTAAAATAATAAAGATTAAGATAATTTTGAAAAATCGCCCAAGGGGCGATTTTTCATGTTAAGCTGATTAAATGAATCAGTTTTCAAAGCAGGAAACCAAAAAATTGCTTAAAAAACACGGAATAAGTCCTCTTAAAAGATTCGGTCAGAATTTTTTAATTGACCAGTCAGCAATAAAAAAAATTATCGATGCTGCCAATGTAAATTCAGAGGATATTATTTTAGAAATCGGTCCGGGAACAGGAGTTTTAACCCAGGAACTGGCGAAAAGAGCAAAAAAGGTAATTGCCATAGAAAAGGATATTAAAATGATAGAAATTCTTAGAGAAACCTTAAAAGAATTTAGCAACATAGATCTCATGCAAGGGGACGCCTTAAAAATGGCAAATAATCAATTAATCTCTCCCTATAAGGTCATAGGTAATCTGCCGTTTTATCTTACCGCTCCGCTAATACGCCAGTTCCTTGAAAAAGAAAACCCTCCTCGAGAAATGACCTTAATAGTTCAAAAAGAAGTGGGCCAGAGAATATGCGCCAAGCCGCCCAAAATGAGCATTTTAGCGGTTTCGGTCCAGCTTTATGCTCATCCCAGGATAATATCCTATATCTCCAAGAAGTCCTTCTGGCCCTCCCCGAAGGTTGACTCAGCCATAATAAAGATATCAATAACAGACTCCAACCAAGAAATTGATAAAGATTTATTCTTTAAAATCGTAAAAGCCGGGTTTTCCCAGCCCAGGAAGCAGTTAATCAATAATTTATCCAAAGGATTGGGAATGGAACGGGCAAAAGCGGAAAAATGGCTTTTAAGGAATGAAATAGAACCCTCCCAAAGAGCCGAGACCCTGAAAATTGAGGATTGGCTTAAATTATTGAAAGATTTTTTAAAAAATCAGGATTTTTGATCAATTTGACCCCTGAAAAAGGTCTTAATAACGTGTGGATAACATGCTTGACTTTATGGCTGGAAGGGGTAGATTTAAAACATAATAATGAATTGGTTTTCTAAACCATTTTTTAGTAATTTCAAAGGGTCTCACAGAGATCCTTTCCTGTGTTTGGCCTTACTTCTAGTAATTTTAATCGTTTCAGTGGCCTTTAAACCGGGCATGATGCCCAAACCCCTTGTTGAAAAAGGGATTTTTTGTTTGGAAATAGCTTCAAAAGCTTTGGGAGGAACAGATCAGAACAAGGTTTGCCTTGAAAAGCAGCAAAAAACCCTTTCAGAAGTGTTTTTAGATTCCTCGCAAAGAGCTCTGCCTGAATCGCCGGAGCTTATTTTAATTGGAGAGGGCAGCATAAGGGCATCTTCTCCTCCCACAACATTTACTTCCCAGGCTTTAGGCACCTTGGTCGGAGGACTTGATATAGAAGAAGATAAAAAGGCAATAATCGAATATACTGTTGAAGAGGGAGATACTCTTTCTTCCATTGCAACCAAGTTTAACATTTCCCTAAATACCGTTCTTTTGGCCAATAATCTGACCAAGAGCTCCCAGATAAAGCCGGGAACCAGCCTTATTATCCTTCCCGTAACAGGCATTATTTATCATGTTAAAAAAGGAGACACGATTTCAGCGATCGCGGAGAAGTATAAAGGAAAAGCCGATGAAATGGTTGCCATAAACAGCCTTTCCGACGAAGGAGACATATATATAGGAGACATTCTTATCATTCCCAATGGCGTAATACCAGCTGCCCCGGCTCCCACCTATGTTGCTTCCCAGAATATACCCTTGGCCAGCAGCTATTTTATTTGCCCCGTTGCTTCTCCTTGCAGGAAAACCCAAGGCCTTCATTTTTATAACGCGGTAGACTTTTCTCACGGCCAATGCGGCGAATTGATTTACGCTGCCGCTGCCGGCCAGGTACTCAAGGTTAAGCTGACCAATTCTACTTCTGCCTGGGTATTCGGGGGAGCGGGAAATACCATAACCATTCTGCATCCCAACGGAGTAGTGACAAGCTACGGCCACGTTGCTGCAAGCCTGGTTAGCCCCGGGGATAACGTTTCCCAGGGCCAGGCAATCGCCCTAATGGGCGGAAAGCCGGGAACACCGGGCGCCGGATTGTCAACTGGCTGCCATGTTCACTTCGGGGTTTCCGGAGCTGTCAATCCTTTCAGATAATAATTAATTATTATTTTTACATAAAAAAACCGACCCAGAGGGTCGATTTTTATTTAATTAAAAGCATTATTCTCTGGCCATTAAGCAGCCCTGTCTTCTATTTGCAGTTGTTGCAGGTTCTGGCTTCGGGAAAGGCTCTCAATCTTTCTTCGCTGATTTCCTTTTTGCAATTTTCGCACTTGCCGTAAGTGCCTTTTTTAATTTTTTCCAAAGCCAGATTGATGTCTTTCAGCTTTAATTCCAGGCTGTGCTCAATGGGCAGAAGGGTGCTGTATTCTTCCACCTCGTCAGCTGCTTTTTCTAAATCCCCGTGGCTGGACTCTCCGCCGCCGAAACTGGGGAAAATAGTATCCCAATCTCCTTTTATCTTATCGTCCCTTTTGGCGAATTTACTTAATTCTTTTTCAATGCTTTTCCCTTCTTTTTCCAGCTTTTCTTTTAATTCTTCTATTAATTTTTTATTCATTTTAGTTTTAATGGCAGGAATGAAAACTGCGGCAAGAATTCAATCAAGACAATTGTTCATTCCGAAAGCTCATTGATTACTACCATCATACTCTCTCCGGATGAAGTCCAGATAAAGTAATTGTTAAAAGTCGACCAGCAAATACCAAAATTTTTATATGGGGAGAAGGAAATATATCGGAACAAGGCTCCTTTGTAGGCGGTTTGGGTGAAATAGGGGCGATTTGCCCTGCCTTCCTTGCCCAGCGAAGCGAAAAGATTTTCGAAATCTGTTTCCATCGTCGGCTCCCAGGACTTCATAATGTTGGATAGGTTTTCCGCCTCGTTTGGTTTTATTCTTGCAATAAATCCGAAGCGGCCTGCATTATTGTCGGCATGGACAAATAAAGTGAAGCCGTTTTCGAGTTTATCCAGCAGACCGGCCGGAGGGGTTACCTTGAAAGCGGCCAAAAAATCATTCAATTCAAAGAATTTTTTTTCTTCGGTATTTTTGATTAAAATCCGGGTAAAATTGCCCGTCTCAGGCCTTTTATCTAAATATTGTGGCAAAGACAGGGCGGCACCTTCAGTGCTTGAGGCCTCTATCGTTGTGGTTGCCTGCATTTCAATCAGCGGCAGGGGAATATCGATTGCCTCTGTTTTTTTCGTGGTTTTTGTGTTGATTTGAGGCTGTCCGGTTCCAGTTTCCATCGGCGAAATGGTCCAATACCAGTAGAAAAATCCAGCAATAATTTCTATGGCGATGATAATGGCAACTATCGCAAACCTGATCAAAACTTTTTTAAGAGAAGATAAAAATTGGGAACCTTCGGGCTTGAAAGAAGAAAATTCTTGATAAATTTCCGGGGCTTGGATCGGTATTTCTTCCTCTTCTTCCATTATCCTTTCCAGCTCTCCCGTCTTTTTTTCCTCCTTTTTCGACATCTCTCTTGCCCTTTCTATCTCTTGTGCCTCTCTTACTTCTTCTCTCAATTCCATTTCCCTTATTCTTTTTGTTTCTTCTATCATTCCTGCTTCCTCTGCTTTCTTTGCTCCTTCCATTAGTTTCACCTCCTCAGCTATTTTTATTTCTTCCGCCCTTCTTGCCTCATCAATTTTCCTCATCTCTTCAGCGCGTTTCATCTCCGCTGCCCTTTCTTCTTCCTTTGCCCTACTCATTTCTTCTGTCTGTCGCGCTTCTTCCGCCCTTCTCATCTCCTCAGCTTTTCTCATTTCGTCCATCCTTCTCGCTTCCTCAATTTTTTTCGCTTCTTCCGCTTTCCTCATTTCTTCTATTTTCCGCGCTTCTTCCGCCCTTCTTGCCTCTTCCACCCTTCTTTTTTCTTCGGCTCTTTTTATTTCCGCCAATCTTTCTGTTTCTCTCGCCCTTTTTTCTTCTTCTATTCTTTTCACCTCTTCAATCCTCCTTTTTTCTATTTCCTCCGCTTTTCTTGCATCTTCCATCCTTTTCATTTCCACGATTTTTCTCATCTCCTTAGCTCTTTCTGCTTCTTTTGTGATCCTTTCCTGCTCTTTCGCAGCCCTTTCCAGCTCTTTCGCAGCCCTTTCCTGCTCCTCTTTTTTGATTGCTTCTTCTCTTTGCAGGCCGGGAGGAAATTTTTTTCCAACCTTAAGAGCTATTAGTCTTTCTTTTTCCCTTTGAGCCTCTGCTTCCCTTATCGAAGAGATATCCTTTCTCATCGTTCTGATTTCTTCCCGCCCTAGAAATTGCCTTTTTTCGTCCTGATAATCGTCCGTCGGAAAATCTTCTTCCTCTGTGTCTTCCGCTTCCGGCTCTTCTTTTTCCGGCTCTTGTTGTTTGCCTTGTTGTTCCTCCATATTATTTTAAAAAAGTTTTTTATCCTTTGCTTCTTTTAAGGATAAATTTATCCGCCCCTGTTCGTCAATAGAAATTACCTTTACCGGGATGACGTCCCCGATTTTAACTATGTCTTCCACCTTGGCCACCCTGTAAGGGGCCAGCTGGGAAATATGGACGAGCCCGTCTTGTCCGGGCAGGATTTCGACAAAAGCGCCGAAGTTCAAAATTCTTGAAACCTTTCCCTGGAAATACTCTCCCACCTTGACTTCTCTGGTGATGTTCTTGATCCAGGAACAGGCTTTTTCTCCCGCATCTTCCTTCTCTGCGGTGATAAAGATCTTTCCGCTGTCTTCTATGTCGATGGAAACTCCGCATTCCCCGATTATTTCATTGATGACTTTTCCTCCCGGGCCGATGACCTCCCTGATCTTTGAGGGATTGATCTGCAGTATGATGATCCTCGGGGCATAGGGGGAAAGCTCTTTCTTGGGCTCGGAAATGGCTTTTGCCATTATTTCCAGTATATGAAGCCGGATTTTTTTCCCGGCAGCCAGGGTTTCTCGTATTATCTCTTCCCCGATCCCGTCGGTTTTCACGTCCATCTGAATCGCTGTTATGCCTTTTTCGGTGCCGGCAATTTTAAAGTCCATGTCTCCGTGATGGTCTTCCGGACCCTGAATATCGCTCAAAATTTTGCAGGTTCCTTTATAATCATGAACCAGGCCCATGGCAATTCCGGCAGCCGGCCTTTTGATCGGCACCCCTGCATCCATCAGGGCCAGGCTTGAGCTGGAAACCGAAGCCATGGAGGTTGATCCGTTGGAAGAAAGTATTTCCGTCACTATCCTGATGGTGTAGGGAAAATCATCGAAAACAGGAACCAAGGGCATCAGCGCTCTTTCAGCCAGCATTCCGTGGCCGATTTCCCTTCTGCCCGGGCCTCTCATGGGCTTTATCTCCCCCGAACAGTAGGGAGGGAAGTTGTAGTGGTGCATGAAGCGCTTCTTGCCTACGATTTCCATTCCCTCCAGGATCCTCACGTCCCCGGGAGCGCCCAGAGTCAGAATGGAAAGAGCTTTGGTTTTTCCTCTGGAAAAAAGTCCCGAACCGTGGGTTCTGGGTAAGAGCCCGACTTCCGCGCTGATTTTCCTTATCTCGTCGAGCTTTCTTCCGTCCGGCCTTCTTTCGCTCCTGAGAATGTTCTCATGGATCAGGTCGTCAACCTTGTTTTCAAAAAATTCCTTGGTATACCCGACTTTTTTCTCAATAGGCTCGGGATATATTTTTTTTATCAAATCAATGAGATTGTCTTTTAAAATATCCAGTTCTTCGCTTCCTCTTCCTTGGTTATTGTGGAAAAGGGCTTTTTCCAGCTTATCCGCCAAAAATCCGTTGATTTCATTTTCCAGCTTGGTATCTCTTATCGGCTGTTCGATGACGGTTTTTTCTTTCCCGACTTTTTCAATGATTTCTTTCTGGAAATCAATAAGCTTTTTAAGATAAGGCTTGGCAAAATCAACAGCTTCCAAAACCGTTTCGTTGTCAACTTCGTCTCCTTCCCCCTCTATCATGTTGATCAGAATGTCGTCTTCCGGCTTGTTGCCCAAGAATTTCGCTAAAGGAGAGGAAATAGCTGCCAGAGAGAGCTCCAGCTCTTTTTTTTCTCTTTCGGCGTAAGTCGGATTAAGGATGAGCTTTCCTTCTTTTTTTTCAACCCTCAAACAGGAAAGGGGGCCCAACCAGGGAATATTGGAAATAGAAAGAGCAAGGGATGCGGCAATCAGCCCTGCTGTGTCCGGGTCGTTCTCTCCGTCCCAGGAAAGGCAGGTAACGACCACCTGGACTTCTCTTTTCATTCCCTTGGGAAACCTGGGCCTGATTGCCCGGTCAATGAATCTGGCTGTTAAAATTGCTTCATCCGAAGGCCGGCTTTCCCTTCTCACGTATCTCGACCCCAGTATTTTTCCCGCAGCGTAAAACCTTTCTTCATACTCAACGGTCAGGGGAAAAAAATCTATTCCCTCCCTGGCCGTATCAGACATAACGGCCGTGGCTAAAACCATGGTGTCTCCGTATTGGACAAGAACGTTGCCTGAAGACTGTTCTGCCAAATCGCTTATAATAACCTTTAATTCTTTCCCTCCAACCTCTATTTTAAAAACAGGTTTTTCGTCAATCATTTTAATAAAATCCTTTTTATTTGTTCAAGAATTTTGTTTTTTGGATTTTGCTTGAAATTAAATATTTTTCCGGATCCTGACCCAGGTCTATAAACTCATCAGCTTCTTCTTTCAGTCTTGAAGAGGATGATTTGGCAAAGGCGATGACCTCGACCCTTTTGCCCTGGTTTTTCAAATATTCGATCAATTGAAGAAAATCGCCGTCTCCGGAACCGAGGATGACGACGTCGACGCTGGGAGCGATCCTGATTGCGTCAACAGTGATTCCGACGTCCCAGTCGGCTTTTTTCTGGCCGCCGTAAAATTCCTGGAGATCCCGGACCCTTGTTTCTATGCCCAATTTGCTGATGGCTTCAAAAAACGGCTTTTCTTCGCCGGTTTTTGTCCTCACGACGTAGGCGAAAGCCCTTATCAAAACCCTTTCTCCGACCGCTGTTTTCAGGACTTCGCGGAAGTTGACTTTGGCCCTGTAAATATTTTTGGCCGAATGGTAAAGATTCTGAACGTCGATTAAAACTGCCACTCGCTGAGCAGGATGTTTAACGATAGACATAATATTAATAAATTTTTAAAGATATTATTTTTTAAGCCCGATTTTTTCCAAAATGCTGTTGTATCTTTTGGTCCCTTCTTTTTTCAGATAAACCAAAAGAGTCCTTCTTTTGGAAACCATCTTCAACAACCCCTTTTTTGAGTGCAAGTCCTTGGGGTGCTTTTTCAAATGCAAAAGCAGCTGCTTAATTTCTTCGCTCAGGATCGCAACCTGAACCTCAGGGGATCCGGTATCCAGATCGTGCAGCTTGTATTTTTTTATTATCTTGCCTTTTTCTTCTGTTGATAACATGTTTTTCTTTAATAACTTTTAATTTATATGTTTTTCAATAGTAATGTGCGCCCAGCAGGAATCGGACCTGCAACCTTGGGCTTAAGAGGCCCCTGCTCTGCCAGTTGAGCTATGGGCGCGGACGACTATGGACAAGCTTCGTATTTAAACCATCCATTGCTCAGCCCTGTCCAGCTGAGCACGTTGATATATGTGAAGAATAGGTTTATAAGTAGCCAGGCGGTGAAAACAATGAACAAACCTATTACTACTGCCTTCATAATATCTTTTCCTTTTTGTACTGATGCTGGTTCTCCTCTGGAAAAAATGAAATAAACTCCGCCTACAACGATTCCGAACACGGCAATAGGAGGAACAATGCAGAACAATAGAAACTGAATCAGATTGTTAAAAAGGACGAAAAGATGGCAGAATTTGCAGGGATTTTGAGCCACTCCTTCTGCCGTTAATCCGCCGCAGGGAACAAGCGGTCCTGCGCAGGCCGATGCAGCCAGGACGGAATTGGCCGAAAATAAAAAAAATAAGGCAACGAACAGTATTGGCAATAGTTTTTTCATTTTATTTTTTTTAATAATAAACCTGTTTTTCATGTGCTGTGCCCTCGCCAGGACTCGAACCCGGACTTCAGCGTTCGAAGCGCCGCGTGATATCCATTTCACTACGAGGGCGAGGGTAGTTTAAGTATAATAACAGGATTAATTGAAAAAAACAAGTTTTTAAGATAGGATTAAGCAGAAGACAATATCAATGACCATTCCCAAAGAAGTAAAAACAATTATTGAAAAATTGGAGAAAAAGGGCTTCGAAGCCTATGCCGTGGGTGGCTGCGTCCGCGATTTTCTCCTGGAAAAAGAGCCGGAAGACTGGGATATAGCGACCAGTGCTAAACCCGAAGAAATTCAGAAAATATTCCCTGAAAATTTTTACGAAAACAGATTTTTTACCGTTACGGTCAGGACGGGAAGCAGAAAACCCAAGCTGGGAGAGATAGAAATCACCACTTATCGCTCAGAAGCGAAATATACCGACAAGCGCCATCCTGATGAAATAAAATTCGCCAAGTCGATAGAGGAAGATCTGGCCAGAAGGGATTTTACGATAAACGCTGTAGCGCTAAAAATAGAAAATCTGAAATCAAAAATTGATTTTATAGACCCCTTTGACGGCCAGGAAGATTTAAAAAGAAGAATCATCAGGGCGGTGGGAAATCCCGATGATAGGTTCGGAGAAGACGCTCTAAGAATGGTCAGGGCAATAAGATTTGCGGCAACCTTGAGTTCTGCGGGAAAAGATTGGGAGATAGAAGAAAAAACAAAGCAGGCAATTAAAAAAAATTCCGCGGGATTAAGGGTTATTTCCCAAGAGAGGATAAGGGACGAATTGATGAAGATCGTAATGTCGGACAAAGCAGCCCAGGGGATAGAATTGCTGAGGCAGCTTGATCTGATGAAATACATTATACCCGAGCTTGAAGAGGGATTTGGCGTAAGCCAGAACAAGCATCATATATATGAATGCTATGATCATAATGTCCGTTCCTTGGAATTTGCTGCCAAGAAGAAATTCAACAAATATGTAAGAATGGCCGCCCTTCTTCATGATATAGGCAAGCCGAGATCTAAAAGCGGCGAAGGTCCGGATGCCACCTTTTACAATCACGAGATGATCGGAGCCAAGATGGCGGAAAGAATCTTAACCCGCCTGAAGTTCTCTAAAAAAGATATTGAAAAAATAGTTAAACTGGTCAGATATCATTTATTTTATTATAACGTGGATGAGGTTTCGGAGAGCTCGGTAAGACGACTGGTGTCCCAGGTCGGAACGGAGAACATGGAAGAATTATTAGAAGTAAGGATGGCTGATAGGATAGGGTCGGGTGTTCCCAAGGCCGAGCCCTACAAATTAAGGCATTTAAAGTATATTATTGAGAAGGTGTCTTTGGACCCGATTTCGGTTAAAATGCTGAAGATTTCAGGAAACGAAGTGATGAAGATTTTAAGCATCCAACCGGGGCCAAAAGTGGGGCAGATTCTGGATATTCTGCTTGGCCAGGTTTTGTCTGATCCGGAAAAGAATAAGAAAGAATATTTGGAAAAAGAAATTAAAAAACTGGGAGAGCTTTCGGAAAAAGACTTGATTTCTCTTTCGGAAAAAGGCAGAAAAGAAAGAGAAAAACTGGAGATGAAAAGAGACGAGATGACCAAGAATAAATACTGGGTCACTTAGCTAATCTACGGGGTGTAGTATAACGGCAGTATACAGACTTCGGGAGTCTGTGGCCTGGGTTCGACTCCCAGCATCCCGACCAAATAAAATGAAACCAAAATTAATTATTTTTGATTTTTCCGGAACCCTGGCTCATTTTAAAAAATCAGACCCGAAAGAATTTTTTTCCGGGATGGCCCGGCTGGGGATGAAGGTTAAAACCGAGGAAGAGATAAAATCATTCAATAATTTATTCGGACAGCTGATGAGCCAGTCAGACAGCCTGGAAGATTTTAGCGAAAAAATACTCGGCTCTTTTTTAATTAAAAAAGATGAGGGAACCGTTAAAAAAGCAACGGATTTCTTCCGGGATTTTTTAGGATTTGAACCCTTTGAGGACATAAAAGAAATAATTGATTTGCCCGTCAAAAAAGCAATCCTATCAAGCGCTTCCGATTTTTTAATCAAGCAAGCGTTTTCTCAAGGATTTGAAATTTTCGGTTCAAAAAGAAGTAAATTTCATAAGCCAGATCCCAGGGCATTTCTGACAATTCTGGAAAAGTTAGAAGTAGCCCCGGAAGACGCATTGATGGTCGGAGATGAGGCGGAAAGAGACTTGGCGCCGGCTCAAAAGCTGGGCATGAAGACAGCCTTAATCGATCGGAAAAATGAAGCAGGAAATTATTCAGGAATTAAAATTAATTCTCTAAAAGAAATCAAGAAACTTTTTGATTTTTAAATTAAGGGCCCGTAGTTAAGTGGTACAACGCCGCATTCGCATTGCGGAGGCAGGGGTTCGACTCCCCTCGGGTCCACACTTGACAAAATAAAAATAAGATGTAGAATAAAATTGGCAAAAACAATTGTTTTTGCCAATTAAATTTGACAAGAATTGGGAGGAAAGAAATGAACAAAGCTTCAGCTGTAAGGCATTATGGTGATGTCGTCGCAGTCTATCACGACGGGTCGGCTTTATTGCATTCATTGTCGCCACTTAACAAATTGCAGGAGGTCCACATTCATCCAAACAACCGAGGAGTTCTCGTTAAGGGCGAACACGGACTGCCCTTTATTGTTTCGAATGCGGAACTGACAGAAACGAGTCTTTTCTCTGGACCCACGCTTATCCAGAAAAATCCGGAAGTTGGAGATCAGGTTATTTTCTACCCCGGCAACGGGAAGTATGCCGTCAGGTGGGCAATAAATCCCCCAAGGAAACCAGGGCCCTATCTTGGAAAAGCACTCGCATCATAGGTTACGGAACAATTCGTAACCTTATTTTTTTAATAATTTGCCCCAAAGGCTTAAACCTGTTAAGATAACTTAACAATATGTTTAAGCTTTTTTTGTTGTTTCTATTCGGCGGTTACCTGTTGGGATCTATACCGTCGGGGTATCTAATTTCCAAAAGAAAGGGAGTTGATATCAGAAAAGTCGGCAGCGGAAATATCGGGGGGACCAACGTTTCCCGGGCATTCGGATTGAAATGGGGCATAGCGGTCGGCATTTTAGATGTTTTAAAAGGATTGATACCGGCTTACCTGGCCCTCAATTATTTATCTTCCAGCTGGCAGATAGCATTAGTAGCAGTTTCTCCGGTTTTAGGACACATCTTCCCCGTCTGGCTTAAATTCAAAGGAGGAAAGGGCGTGGCGACCAGCGCCGGCGTACTTTTTGTTATTTTAGGACATAAATATGTTTTAATTTTGTTCTTAATCTGGATTTTAACTTTACTAGTCGTCAGGGTAATGAGCTTTGCCAGCCTTTCCATGGCAAGCTTTATACCTTTAATGCTTTGGGTTTCCACCCGTTCTTTAAGTTATTTTGCTTTGGGGCTTGCCCTGTCCGGCCTTATCTTCTGGGCCCACAGGGAGAACATTAAAAGGATGAAAAACCAGACAGAGCCGAAGTTTAAGTTTAAAAAGTCGCAAGAACAGTCAAATAATCAATAATACATTAATTTTATGAATAAAATAGGTTTAGTTACTGACGGCGCGGCAGATCTGCCGGAAGAATTTATCCAAAAAAATCAAATAGCCATTGTTCCGGTAAAAATGGAATGGCCGGAAATCGAAAATTTACCCGGTAATAATATTTTTCAAAGAGTGCGGGAAGCGGAAAAAAGAGGAATGAAGACGTTTGGAAAAACATCCCAGCCCTCGCCCAAGGATTTCTTGGTCGCTTATAAAAAACAGCTTGAGACCTTCGAGAATATTATTTGCATTACCGTGACATCCAAGCTTTCGGGTACATATAATTCAGCCATTCAGGCAAAGAATTTTTTATCGCCAGAAGAGGCGAAAAGAGTTTTTGTCGTTGATTCTTTAAACGCCAGCTGCGGAGAGGGTCTTCTTAACTTTAATGCCGTTGGTCTGATCAGACAAGGAAAAAGCACGGAAGAAATCGTTAAGGAAATTGAAAAAGCAGTGCCTGTCACCACTTTTTATGGCATGTTCATGGATCCTAAATGGCTTGAAGCTTCCGGCAGGATATCGCACACATTAGCTAACTGGGTGAGAAGAGCGGAAAAGATAGGGATGAGGCCGCTATTGGGCATGAAGCAAGGAGTGCTTAAGTCAATGGGCATTAAAAGAGGAGCGAAAAGCCTTCCCGAAGCTTTGTTCAAAGAAATAGAAGGAAAAACCAAAAAATCAAGAGAAAAAGGAAAGAAGATTTTAGTGGCCATAAGTCATGGAGATAATATACAAAAGGCAGAGGATTTAAAGGGAATGATAGAAGGGAAACTAAAGGGCTGCGAAGTCGTTTTTATCACCTTGATCGATAATGTTTTAGCTGTTTTGGCCGGTCCCGACGCATTGGTTTTCGGCTGGTACGAAGCATAATTGTTCAGCGATAATCATATTATGAGTTTTCAATTCATACTTTCTTGTCTCTATTTTTTCCTTCCTGCCTATTTCACCAACATGGTCCCCCCGCTGGTCAGGAGGGCCAATCTTTTCAATTTCTTAGACAAGCCTGTTGATTTTGACAAGAATTTTCTGGGAAAGCCCCTTTTGGGCACCCATAAGACCTGGAGAGGGGTAGTTTGCGGCATTATCCTCGGCATGATCGTTGTCTGGATTCAGGTTTGGCTTTATCAGTTTCCTTCGATAAAAAATATCAGCCTTATTGATTATCACAGGCCTGATATTTGGCTCTTTTCTTTCCTGATATCATCCGGGGCGGCTTTCGGCGATTTATTGTTCGCTTTTATCAAGCGCAGGATAAACATAGCTCCGGGAGGCATGTTTATGCCCTTTGACCAGACCAATTACGTTGTAGGGGCCGCCCTTTTCTTGACGCCCCTCCTCGGTTTTAATATAATGGTCTGGATAACCCTTTTTATCGCAACCTTCCTTTTGCACCTGGTGTTCAACAGGATAGGCTATTTATTAGGCTTACATAAAAATAAATGGTAATAGATCAAAATTTTTTCCAAAAAGTCTTAGAAAAGCTGATAGAAACCTCTCCGCCGATCTTCTGGGCGGGAGTGGTTTTTCTCGTCGGCCTATTGTTTGCCAAATGGATGGGCTATTTGGCTGCCAGATTTCTCGAAAAGATCAGGCTGAATCAGATTTTAAGGAGACTGGGCATCGAAGACGCTTTATCCAAGATTGACTCCAGGCTTAACGCCCCCAAGTTTTTCGGAGAGATAGTGAGATGGTTTTTCATCATCCTTTTCATGATGGTTTGTTCGGAGATCCTGGGACTGCATCAGATCAGCCAGTTTTTTGATAAAATAATCAATTATTTCCCGAATATCTTCATATCCACCATAATCTTTCTGATTGCGCTTTTCCTGACTGATTTTTCCCAAAAGATAGTCATCGGCACCTTAGAAGAGGAAAAGATAACATATTCAAGGTTTCTAGGTAGGACAATCAGGTGGGTCATCTGGCTTTTTGCAATTTTGGCCATTCTTTACCAACTTCAAATTACTCCTTCATTAATTTTAACCATCTTCGTAGGCATGGTGGCCACCGTATCCCTTGCGGTGGGAATTGCTTTCGGCTTAGGCGGGAAGGATCTGGCAGCTAAGATTCTAAAGGAACTAGAAGAAAAGTTTAAATAAAAACTCCTCATGGAAAATATCACTCCCGAAAAATTGAAGGAGATGATGCTCCTTTCCTGCAAAAGAGTTGAAGAACGCAAGGAAGAAATTAATAAAATCAATGTTTTTCCCGTACCCGACCAGGATACGGGAAATAATCTTGCCAAAACCCTATTGGGAATAAAAGAGTTTATCGAAGGCAGAGAATTTAAAAAAATAAACGAAATTTCAGAAAGCGCCTTGGATGGGGCTTTGACCAACGCCCAGGGTAACGCCGGTGTGATCTATGCCGGCTTTTTAGCTGGATTTTTATCAGATTTATCCGGAGAGTCCATTGATGTTCCGAAGTTGGCCGTTGCCCTTGAAAAAGGCTCCCAAAGAGCCAGGCAATCCATCCAAAACCCCAAACAGGGAACCATTCTAGACGTGATCGAGGCGACCGCGGAAACCTTTGAAAAAGAGTCGGGCAAAGAGAAGGATGTTATTGCTGTTTTCAGAAAAGCGGTGGAAAATGCCAGGGAAGCCCTGCTGGCAACCAGGGAGAAAATGGAAATCTTCAGAAGGGCCAACGTGGTTGACGCGGGAGGGCTGGGGTTTCTAATAATTTTAGAAAGCTATTTGGAAGCCATTGACCCTGAATTTGTTAAAGTTTTGCAGAAACATGAAAAACCCTCAGAAAAGGTGAAAAGGTTTATCCAGACGATTTCCTACCGTTACGAAGTGGTCTGCCTGATTAAAAATCCAAAAATAGATGAAAGAAAGATCAGGGAAAAACTGAAAAAACTGGGCAACTGCCTGGACATCGTTCAGGTAAAAGACAAAATAAAGGTTCATATTCACACCGATTACCCCGAAGAAGTAAAAAGTATTTTAATAAATGCCGGACAGGCTCAAAGCATGAGGGTCGAAGACATGGCCAAAGAGGTTGCGGGAGAAGAGTCGGTCAGGAAAGTATCGATCGGAATCGTTACGGAAGATGCGGTTGACCTGCCCCAGAAAGTTTTAGAAAGATATCAGATAGAAACAGTTCCGATGGTTCTTGACTGGCCCGAAGGAGAAAACCTTCCCGGAGAAAACATCTGCCAAAAGATGAGAGAAGCCGACAAAAGAGGAATTAAAGATTTCCCCAAATTATCTGCGGCAATTCCTAAATCATATTCGAACGCCCTTGAGAAGCAGATTGATAAATTCGGGAAAGTTTTGTGCGTTACTTTGTCTTCCAACGTTTCCAAATGCTACAATTCCGCCAAGCAGGCCGAAAAAACAATAACCAAAGCAGGCCGCATAATAATTTTAGACTCTTTAAACGTCTCGGCCGGACAGTCCCTTTTGGTGTTAAGAGCAATAGAGCTTATTCAGGAACAGAGAGAGATCAATGAGGTTTTAGCGGAAATCAAAAAGTTAATTCCCAAAACATTTCTTTATGTTTTCCTCGAAGACCCGAAGTGGATGGAGATGGCCGAGAAAATAACCAAAGGCCAGGCAAATTGGGTGAGAAGAATGAAGAAGCTGAAGTTTCAGCCGTTGATGACGATGAAAAAAGGAAAGGTGGCCAACGAGGGAACGGTTTACGCCAAGGATGCGGCCGAAGCATTATTTAAAAAAATATTCAAAGAAACAAAAAACGCCAGAAGAAAAGGTTTCAGGATCAGAGCGGTCATAAGCCACGCCGATAATCCGGAAGGAGCGGAAATCCTGAGAAAGATGCTGAAAGAGATAAAAGCCGAGGTGCCTTTCGTCGCTTTGGCTTCTCCGGCAGTTTGTGTTAATGTCGGCCCCGGTGCTTTAATTATTGCCTGGCAGGCTTTGTAATATTATGTATATCAAAGGTGTAGGGATGACAAAATTTGATTATTCTGACATGCCTTGGTGGCGCTTCGCTTACGAAGCGACCAAGGAGGCTTTGGAAGATGCGGGGATGAGAATTTCCGACATTAATGCCATTGTCCTTGCTGCTATTTCCAGCGCTGCGGGAGGAGGAGAGCATCAGACCCACAAGGTTTCTTTACTTTCCGATTTATTCAAGACAAACGTTCCTATAATTGAAACGCCTTCGGTTTGCGGTGGAGGGGGCGTCGCCGTTTTCGTCGCTAATCGACTCGGATTTGAAAACGTCCTGGTTGTCAGCGGGGAAAAAGTGGTGGACAACCTCAGCGACGTAACCACCGACTGGATCATGTCAGCCAGCGAAAGGGTTCTGGAACAGACCGAAGGAATGAACTTTCCGGTCCAAAATGCCCTGATCTGGCAGCAGTACATGGAAAAATACGGGGCAACCATGGACGACCTGGCGCTTATTTCCTATAAAAACCATCAAAACGCGGCCCTGAACCCAAAGGCATATTATTACCAGAGACAGGTTTCTTTGGAGGAGATAAAAAAATCTCCGATAGTGGCTTCGCCCCTCCGCTTGATGGATTGTTCTTTGTCGGTGAACGGAGGAGCGGCCCTGATTTTAACAAAAGAAAAAACAGATGTTGAAATTATAGGCTCTGGTTTTGCCACCGATTACCTTTTGACCTTTAACAGGGAAACCATCACCCACTTTCCGATGGTAAGATCAGCCGCAAAACAAGCCTTTGATCAGGCAAAAATCAAACCCGAAGACGTTAATGTTGCCGAGCTCCATGATGCATTTACTTCGGTAGAATTATTTTCCTATGAAGACCTGGGATTTGCTCCGATCGGAAAAGGAGCGGACCTGATAAGGCAGGGAGCAGTTAATCTGGGCGGCCGCTTGCCCGTTAACACCTCGGGCGGGCTGAAGGCAAAAGGCCATCCCATTTCAGCAACGGGATTGGCCCAGATTTATGAAATTACAAATCAATTACGGGGAAAATGCGGAGACCGCCAGGTAAAAAATGCCAGAATCGGACTCTGCAATAATGTCGGAGGAGCGGGAGGCAGCGCCACAGTTCATATTATTAAAAAAAATTAAAAAAATAAAAAATATGTTTTTAAAATCAAAAATTAATTCCCAATTAGCAATAATTATTTTGATAGTTCTTACGGCCGGAGCGGTTTTCCTGATCAGGGACAGCTATAATTCGGCCAATCAAGAAATAGATTTATTAAACCAGGATCAGGTGATAATAAGCGCTCAATTGATAAGAGATGCCGCCAAGGAAAGTGTTTTATACAGAATCAATGAAGGCAATGGAAAGATTATTTCATCTTTTCTGGGTATTTCCCAAAACTCTAACGTCTTTTCCATTTTGGAAGTTTTGTCAAAAAAAGAAGGCTTCAAGATAGAAACAAAAGAATACAAGGACATGGGGGTGCTGGTGGAAAGCATTGACGGAATCAAGAACGGGACAGACAATAAATACTGGCAATATTGGGTTAATGGAGAGCTACCCATGGTGGCTGCAGACAAGCAAGGAGTTAAGGGCGGGGACGAAGTAGAATGGAAGTTCGAAATAACAAATTTTTAAAAAAACTATATATGAACAAAAAAATTATTATCGCAATACTTATCGCTTTACTGGGAGCCTCCCTCCGCATTTTCTTAAACGAAAAAGTCGCTATTCCCAACTTTGAAGCAGTTACTTCCCTTTCCCTGCTTGCAGGGTCCTTTCTGGGAGGAGTCTTCGGTTCGATCACTTCCCTCCTGATGATATTTATTTCTGATATTTATTTGGGGAATACCCAGATTTACCTTTTCACCTGGTCGGCCTTTCTTCTGATTGGAATTTTCGGGTCTTTGGTAAAAAACAATTCTAGGCATCATGTTTTAAAGACCGCAGGAATGGGGGTGGCTTCGGTTCTGTTTTTCTATCTTTGGACCAATTTCGGCTGGTGGCTCATTTCCGGAACATATGAAATGAGTTTTTTCGGCCTGATAAAATGCTATATTGCCGGGCTTGCCTTCCTGAGAAACCAAATGATTTCTGTTCTGATTTTCGTTCCTGTTTTTAGCCCGATGTTTTCCTTCTTTTTCCAAAAGGTTTTTTACAGAAAATCAGAAATGAAAACAGTTAAGCAAGCATTGTAATCAGTTGCTAGAGATAGCCTGGAGGCTAAAGAATTTAAAAATCAAATGAAAATATTATTGTTATATCCTCAATATCCCACGACTTTCTGGAGCTTTAAATATGCCCTTCCTTTTGTCGGCAAAAAAGCTGCCTTCCCCCCTCTGGGATTGTTAACGGTTGCTTCAATGCTGCCTTCTGATTGGGAGAAAAAAGTTGTTGACATGAATGTTTCCAAACTAAAAGAAGAAGATATCAAGTGGGCGGACTTTGTTTTTATTTCCGCCATGATCATACAGAAACAATCGGTCGAGGAGATAATAAGAAGATGCCGGAAGCTAAAAGTTAAGACGGTTGCCGGAGGGCCTCTTTTTACCACAGGATACGAAGAATTTACGGGGAAAATAGACTATTTTATCTTAAACGAAGCCGAGGAAACTCTTCCTCTTTTTTTGGCGGACCTGGAAAAAGGACAATTAAAAAACGTTTATACTTCTTCAAAATTTCCCGACATCTCAAAGACTCCTGCCCCGCTCTGGAATCTTATTGATTTTAATCCCTATTCTTCCATGAATATCCAGTTTTCCAGGGGATGCCCCTTTAATTGTGAATTCTGCGATATCGTGATAATGAACGGCCGGGTTCCAAGAATAAAATCAAAAGAGCAGGTGATAAATGAGCTTGATATATTATACGACCAAGGGTGGCGGGGCAATGTTTTTTTCGTTGACGATAATTTTATAGGGAACAAAGCGGCTCTTAAAAAAGAAATCCTGCCGGCAGTGATTTCCTGGATGGAGGAAAGAGATTATCCTTTTCACTTCAACACCGAAGCGTCAATCAATCTCGCCGATGACGAAGAACTGATGAAGCTTTTAGCAGAAGCCGGATTCAATACGGTCTTTATCGGAATCGAAACGCCGGACGAAGACAGTCTTAAGGAGTGCGGAAAGATACACAACACCAACCGCAACCTTCTCGATTCAATTAGAAAAATACAACACTACGGCCTTCAGGTTCAGGCTGGTTTTATCGTAGGGTTCGACAACGATACGCCCTCAATCTTTGAAAGACAGATTAACTTCATCCAAAGGAGCGGCATCGTCACCGCAATGGTCGGAATTCTGGGCGCTTTACCCAAAACAAGACTGTATCAAAGATTAGAAAAAGAGGGACGCTTATTGAAGGACCCCACGGGCGACAATACGGACCATTCGATAAATTTCATGCCCAAAATGGGAAAAAATTCTTTAATGGACGGATACAAAAGAATTTTAACCACAATTTATTCCCCAAAGAATTATTACGAAAGAGTGGAGACGTTTTTGAAAAACTACAGGCCCCTTAACAAGAAAAAATGGAGTTTTAACATGTCGGACTTCAATGCTTTCGTAAAATCCATATGGCTGCTCGGAATAAAAGGGGAAGAGCGCCAATATTATTGGAAGATTCTGTTCAAGAGCCTGTTTACCAGGCCCCGCCTTTTTCCCCTGACAATCACTCTTTCCATTTACGGATTCCATTTCAGAAAAGTTGCGGAAAGCTACGCTTAATTATTTTTTTATGTTTTTTCAGTGCCCAAATTGTAAAAAAACCTGGCAATACCCGATAGACAAATGTCTTGATTGTTTTGTCGACCTAGAAAGAATGGAGACCAAAAAGGTCAAGGTTATAGGGGTTTCCAAAACAACGGTTTCCACCATCCAGCACACAAAAGTTCCCTATTTTGTCCTTCTTTTGGAAGATGAAAAAGGAAACAGATGGGCGCAGAAAAGCAAGAGAGAATATAAAAAGGGAGAGGAGATTATTCTGGAAGCCAAGAACGACAAAGACATTGTTGCTATTTGGCGGATAAAATACGACTCTCTGGAAGGAATAGAGAAAGCCACGGAGCTGCTTGGTGGCTTAACGGCAAATCGAGAAAATTACCAAATTAATTCAGAAACAAAAATATTAATTCTTCCTACCTTAGATTCACCCAAGCATCCTTATTTTGCCGCCAATACCAATCCCAGGTTTTTAGAGGCGATGGTCAGATATCTGATTAAAATCGGAGGAATCGCTAAAAATATTAAGGTGGCGGCACAAAGTTTTAATGAAATTCCAATTGAAGCGTCAGCTCAGAAATCCCTTCTTTTTAAAACCTGTCTGGATTACGGAATAGTTCCTTTGGATTTATCAAATACAAATTTTATTAAAAAAACTGAAGGAGGGATGAATTTTGAAATTTCCCAGGAGGTTTTTGATTCAGATTTGATAATCAACCTTCCTATTTTAAAAACCGGAAAATCGTCATCTTCGGAAAATATCTTGAAGTTTTTAAAAAAAGAGAATTACCTCGGGTTAAAGTATCTTTATTCTTCCGAAGATATGGTGGAAAAATTAAACAAGATTTTGCCGCCCTATCTAACCATCTCCGACGGGGAGGTGATTCAAAAATCAAATCAGTTTACCATTTTTCTGGGAATTGTTTTGGCCGGGTTCAATGCGTTAAATATAGACAGGGTTTTTAATGAAATTATTATGTTTAAATCTTTGCCCGAGTCTCTCAAGAAAATTAAAATTGAAGAGATAAAAACCATCGGCAGGGAAATCGAAGAAGTTCAATGCGACACAGAAAGACTTTAATATATGGCAGAAGCACTAAGGCTACATAAAAAATTAAAAGGAAAAATAGAAATTAAAGTAAAAATGAAGGCCTCTCAAAAGAACCTTCATTTAATTTACACGCCCGGCGTGGCAGAGGTTACAAAGATTATATCCGAAGATCCGGACCAGTCCTTTTCTTGCACCTCAAGAGGAAATAATGTCGCCATTATTACCGACGGATCAAGAACCATAGGAGTCGGAAACACGATAGCTGAAGCGTCTCTTCCGGTGATGGAAGGGAAAGCAGTTTTATTCAAAACCTTGGCGGGCATTGACGCTTATCCCCTCTGCTTGAGAACTAAGTCAGCAAGAGAAATCGTTAAAACCATAGAGTTTTTAAGCCCGACCTTCGGAGCCTTTAATATAGAAGATATTGAATCTCCAAAATGCTTCCAGATAATGGAAAAACTGGAAAAAAAAGATGTTTTAGCTTTTCATGACGACAGGCAAGGAGCGGCCATCATCGTTCTTTCAGGGTTGCTTAATGCCTTGAAGGTCATGAAAAAAGATTTGAAAAAAGTAAAAATTTGCCTGGCCGGAGCCGGGGCGGCCGGTTACGGAACATTTAAGATTCTGAAAGAAAGCGGAGTCAAGAACCTGATCGTCGTGGAGCGAAAGGGAATAATCCATAGAAATTCAAAGGATAAAAATAAATATTTTGAAGAAATTGCCCAAGCCACTAATCTGGAAAACATAAAAGGGGGATTAAGAGAGGCGATTAAGGGGGCAGATGTTTTTATCGGTTTGACCGGGAAGGGAGGAATTTTAAAAAGCCAAGACGTTGCTTTGATGGCAAAAAGTCCGATCATATTCGCCCTTTCCAATCCGATTCCGGAGATTTTTCCCAAAGAGATAGAAAAAGCCACCAAGGATTATCTCTATGCCACCGGCCGATCCGATTTCCCAAATCAAATCAATAATGCCATGGTTTTTCCCGGAGTTTTCAAAGGAATGCTGGCAAAAAGGAGAAGAACAAGCCTGAAGCTCGAAGCTAAAATTGCCAGAGCCGTTGCCAACTTGGTTCCTAAGCCGACTAGAAAAAAAATATTGCCTCAAGTTTTTGACAAAAGACTGAATAAAGCAATTGTAAGGCAATTTTAGCCATGGTTGTCATTGCTTTAAAAAGAAGCTAAAATATAAAACATCATGCAGGTTAAAGCTTTAACCGTATCTGGGGCGACATTATCTAATATTAAAACCTTTTCTTTCATAAAAGACCTTGTTTTAGTTCTGGTTTTTGCCATTTTGACCGGGTTGTCTGCACAATTCAAGATCGAAATAGGTGCCGTGCCGATAACAATGCAGACGTTTGTAGTCCTTTTATCGGGGATTTTATTGGGTAGCAAAAAAGGAGCTGCTTCCCAGGCGGCATATCTTTTTATGGGACTATTGGGATTTCCCTGGTTTGCCCGGGGTGGCGGGATTGCCTATTTGCTTTCTCCCACTTTTGGTTATATCTTGGGATTTGTTTTATCCGCTTTTGTAGTAGGTCTCTTGGTTGAAAAAGGATGGGGAAAAGAAATCAAAACAATGATTTTAGCTCTTTTAATCGGTGAAGCGGCAATTTATTTACCCGGGCTATTATGGCTATTTCCTTTTGTCGGATTGGAAAAATTACTGATTGTCGGGCTCTACCCTTTTGTTTTGGGAGAATTTTTAAAATTATTATTAATCATTTCTTTTCTGCCCTTTGGCAGGAAAGAAAATTAACATGTTAAAAGATAAAATTGTTTTAATAACTGGGTCTTCTCAGGGGATTGGAAAGGCAATAGCCTTAAAGTTTTCTTCCCTGGGGGCAAAAATTGCCCTAAACGATATAGGAATCAAAGAAGAGAACTTAAAAAAAACAAAAGAAGAAATTGAGAAAACTGGGGGCCAGGCGAAATATTTTTTTGCCGATGTTTCCAAGCTGGAAGATACGGAAAGAATGGTCCAGGAGGTTCAGAAAGAGTTCGGCGGACTGGATGTTTTGGTCAATAATGCCGGAATAGTCCAGGATAGAACCTTGGCCAAGATGACCAGCGAAGAGTGGCAGAGGGTGATAGATATAAATCTGACAGGAGTTTTTAATTCCACCAAAGCCGCTTTGCCTTTAATCATCCAAAACCAGGGAAAAATAATTAATATTTCTTCGATAGTCGGATTAAAGGGCAATTTTGGCCAGGCGAACTACGCTGCCGCCAAAGCCGGCATTATCGGCCTTACGAAATCATTGAGCAAAGAAGTGGGAAGATTCGGGGTAACGGTTAATGCCGTTGCGCCAGGCTTCATTGAAACCCGGCTTACGGAAACCTTAAACGAGGAAATGAAAGTAGCCATTAAAAAACTCACTTCACTGGGCCGATTCGGGAAGCCGGAAGAGGTGGCAAGTCTGGTTGCTTTTCTAGCCTCCGAAGAAGCTAACTTTATCACAGGAGAAGTGATAACCATTGACGGCGGATTAGCCGTATAATTTATGCTTTTGAACAAAGAAGAAATTAAAAAAATCATACCCTACGACGATCCGTTTCTGTTTGTCGGAGGCGTTGAGGAGATGGGGGAAAACACAATTTCCGGATTCTACCAGACATCAAAAGATGATTATTATTTCAAGGGTCATTTCAGGGATTTTCCCATTATGCCCGGCGTTTTAGTGGTCGAGGCCCTGGCCCAGCTTTCTACCATCATTTTGAGAAAGAAAATCGGAGAAAACCATGAAAAATATCATTTTTTGGCCTATGACGTTCGGGGTGCTCAGTTTTACAGATCAATATTTCCCGGGGATAAGATAATACTTAAAGCAGAGGTTCTCGGAATTTACAACGGGAAAATAGCTCACGTTAAGGCGGAGGCGTTCGTGGAAAACGATCTGAAATGCGAAGCTAGATTTTCCATTGCCATCGTCGACAAGCAGGAGTTTGAACAAAAATACGCAAAAAAATAAAATGTCCGATAAAAAGCTCAACAACCTTTTGGGAATCCAGTATCCTATAATCCAGGGAGGCATGGCCGGAATATCCGAATCGATTTTGGTTTCCGCTGTTTCCAATGCCGGAGGATTGGGAATAATCGGCTCCGGATTTTTGCCCGCTTCCTGGCTGGAAGAAGAAATAAAAAAGACTAAAAATTTAACAGACAAACCGTTCGGAGTCAATCTTTTGATGCAAAACCCGGGCGTGGCTGATTTGGTAAAAGTAATTATTAAATACCGCGTGCCGGTTGTTTTTACTGGCGGAGGAAATCCTTTGCCTGTTTTTCCCTATCTCCAGGCCGCAGGAATTAAAATTGTTCCAGTGGTTGCTCTGGCGCGGTTGGCGAAAAAAATGGAAGAAAACGGAGCTGACGCGGTGGTGGTTGAAGGCATGGAATCAGGAGGGCACATAGGCGAAGCAACTACTTTGACCTTGGTTCCCCAGGCGAAGAAAGCTTTAAAAAATATTCCCCTTATTGCCGCTGGAGGAATTTATGACGGGAAAACAGCTGCTGCCGCCTTTTTATTAGGGGCAGACGGCGTCCAGTTAGGCACGAGGTTTTTGGCAAGCAAGGAATGTCAGGCTCACGAGAATTACAAAAAAGCCATTCTGGAGGCAAGCGACGAAAATATAACGGTTGTAGGCCGGTTTACCGGGCATCCTGTGCGGGTTATTGAAAATGAGCTTTCAAAAAAAATAAAAAAATTGGAAGAAAAGAATCCTTTTCCGGAGGAGCTAAGGGCCGATAAATTCGCGGGTTCAAAGGCTAATTCCGGAGACATTAATCAAACTCTTTTGCTTTGCGGGCTTTGTGCCGGCGGAATTTCGGAAATAAAATCCTGCCAGGAAATAATAGAAGAAATCGTAAAAGAAACTAAAAATTTCTTCTAAAAATCATGAAGCCGGCTTTTTGCTTTTTCGCCAGAAATTTTTTGAAACCCGTACTCAGTCCTCATATTGAAGAAATGACGGGGTTTGAGAATGTTCCCAAAGACACTAATTTTATCTTAGTCGCAAACCATCAAAGCAACCTCGATCATCTTTTCGTTCCCTTCCCCGTAGAAAGCAGCTTGGAAAAAGTTCATTTTATCGGAAAGAGAGACAACCTTTTGGAGTTCTTGGTGGCAAGTTTTTTTTACTGGATAGCCGAGACAATTCCGGTAAACAGGAAATCCAAGGACAAAAGAAAGGTCTTGGAAAAAGCAGTGGAAACCCTGAAAAAAGGCGGAATCATCATTATTTATCCCGAAGGCACCAGGAACAGAAAGAAAAAGATACTAGAAGGGAAAACCGGAGCTGCGGAAATGGCCATAAGAAGCGGTGTTCCCGTAGTTCCGATGGCGCTAATATATAAAGACCAGGAACCCAGACGCCTTCCCCTCCGCATTAAAGTCGGAAAACCCTTATATTTTAAACAGAAACTGGACTACAAAAGCTTGAGAGAGGCGACCGACAGGATAATGAAAGAAATTTATTTTTTGTCGGAAAGAAATATTCCGAACCAATAATCATGTTTAAAAAAATTCTCATCGCCAACAGGGGGGAAATTGCCTTGCGCATAATCAGGGCTTGCAGAGAAATGGGGATAAAAACGGTTGCCATTTATCCCTCTTCGATAGATGCCGATCAGTTTTTGGAAACCAAGCTTTCAGACGAATCTTATTGCCTGGGAGAAGAAGGAATTTTGGGCTATCTTGACCAGAGAAAGATCATCCAGATTGCTAAAAAATCAGGATCCAATGCCATTCATCCCGGTTACGGTTTTTTGGCGGAAAACGGAGACTTCGCCGATTTATGCAAGAAAAACAGGATTAAGTTTATAGGGCCCAGCGGAGACATTTTGAGAAAGCTCGGAAACAAGATAGAGGCGAAAAAGATCGCCAGAAAAATAGGCCTTCCGCTCATTATGGGCAGCGAGATAGCGGTTCAAAATGAAAAAGAGCTTTTAAAAATTGCCAAAGAAATCAGACCCCCTTTTCTTTTGAAAGCTGCCAATGGCGGCGGAGGAGTAGGCATTGAAATCATTGAAAAAGAAAATGAAAAAGAATTGCTGGAGATTTTTCAAAAACTGAAAAGGGAAACCAAAAGCGCTTTCGGGTCGGAAGAGATCTTTGTTGAGAAATTTATCAAGAATCCTCGCCATATTGAATTTCAGATACTGGGTGACGGAAAGGGAAAGGTTATCCATTTCGGCGAAAGGGAATGTTCCATCCAGAGGAGAAACCAGAAATTAATCGAAGAAGCCCCTTCCCCGTTTTTAGACAAAAAGATGAAGAAGAAAATGGGCAAGATGGTGGTAAAATTCGGTCAGTACTTAAAATATGAAAGCTTGGGTACCATTGAGTTTTTGGTCGGAGAAGACAAGAGGTTCTATTTTTTGGAAGTAAATCCCAGGCTTCAGGTTGAGCATCCGGTAACAGAGCTTGTCACCAGCATTGACTTGGTCGAGCAGCAGATCAGGATCGCTGCCGGGGAAAAAATGACTCTCAGACAAAAAGACATTAAGTTTTCCGGCTGGGCAATGGAATTCAGGATTTACGCCGAAGAAGCTGCAAATAATTTCCAGCCCAACGAAGGAGTTATCACCAATTATTTGGCTCCAACCGGAAAAGGGATAGAGATTCACAGCTCTTGCCAGCCGGGCCAAAGGGTTTTTCCATTTTTCGACAGCCTCCTTTCCAAATTGGTTGTTTTCAACAAACATCGCCCGGGCTGCATCGAAAGGGCCAAGAGGGCTTTTGACGAATACATTATTGAAGGCTTGCCCAGTTTGATCCCTTTTTACAAGGCATTGTTGAATAATCAAAAATTTTTAAACGGCGATTTTTCAACCTCTTTTATTGAAGACGAAAACCTGGTCAGCGAATTAAAAAAGGAGAAATTGCCCAAAAAAGACAAAACCAACGGCCAGAAAGGAGAGAATGAGGAGCTAGCCAGAACGGTTGCATACCTTTATTTGGCCAAGAAAAGAGAAGAGCCGAAGGGTCAGGAGATCAGCAAATGGAAAATGGCCGAGAGGGCAAAGGTATTTGAAGAATAGCAATTATTTTGATAAGAAATCATGCAAACAGAAATAAAAATAAAGGATAAAATATACAAGATTGAAATTTTCGAAACGGAAAAAGGATTGCTGAGGGTAAAAATTAACGGCGAAGATTATTTCTTTACCAAGAACAAATTGGGAGAATTGATTTCGGTTCAGCCTAAATCAAAAACATCAGTGATTGATCAGGAAGAAAACGGAATCGTCCTGGACGGATTAAACGAAAAAGAAATTAGGAGCCCGATTGCCGGAATAGTCTCCACTATCGATGTAAAAAAAGGTGAAGAAATAAAACTGGGCCAAAAGGTCATCACCTTGATTGCCATGAAAATGGAGAACGAGATCATTGCTGAAACAAGCGGCATCGTAAAGGAGATAAAGGTCAAGGACAATCAATTTGTTAACAGCGGAGAAATTTTAATATTGCTTGATTAGATGAAAATAGAAAAGATAAAGATAGTTTCATCCACCAATCAGATGGCCAAAGAGCTAGCCCGGAAGGGAGCAGAGCCATGGACTGTTGTCGTTGCAGAGAAGCAAATATCTGGCTATGGGAAAGAAAAAGTTTCCTGGTTTTCTCCCGAGGGAGGGCTCTATTTTTCCGTCATTCTGCCAAAAAGCCAGATTGACGACCTGCAGACCTTGACTGTTTTGGCTGCTTTTGTCGTAGCAAAAAACATCAAAGACAATTTTTCTTTGGAGCCCTTGATAAAGCTGCCCAACGACGTACTTGTCAATCAAAAAAAAGTTGCCGGCATCTTGACAGAGAATATTATAGGGAAAGAAGTAAAGGCTTCGGTCATGGGAATAGGCATTAACACCAACATTGACGCATTCCCCCAAGGGTTGGAAAAAACCGCCACATCGCTTAAAATAGAAGCAGGAAAAGAGGTTGATAATAATAAAATTTTAGAGCAAATATTAAAAGGATTAAAAGAACAGCTTAAAACAATAAGCCAGTAAATTATATGGATTTTAAAAAAGAAATTGAAAAATTAAATAATCTTAAAGCCGAAATGGAAAGCCCAGAGCTGGTTGAAAAACAGCATCAAAAAGGAAAGCTTACGGCCAGGGAAAGGATCAATTTACTTCTGGATCCCGAAACTTTTGTTGAACTGGATGCTTTTGTCGAAAGCCGTTTTCATCTTTTTGGTCTGGATCAGAAAAAATTTCTTGGAGACGCGGTTGTTACCGGCTTTGGGAAAATAAATAACCGCCAGGTTTACGTATACAGCCAAGATTTTTCCAAAATAGGAGGATCTTTGGGGGAAATGCACGGCCAGAAAATAGTAAAAGTCATTGATTTGGCTTCCAAAACCGGCTGTCCGGTAATCGGAATAATCGACAGCGGAGGAGCAAGGATCCAGGAAGGAATAGCCAGCTTGGACGGCTATGCAATGGTTTTTAACTCCATGATCAAGGCTTCAGGGGTTATACCTCAAATCATGGTTATTGCCGGCCCCTCGGCCGGAGGCGCTTCTTATGCACCCGGTTTGTCTGATTTCATTTTTATGATAGAGGGGATATCACAGATGTATATTACCGGACCGGAAGTCATCAAAGCCGTGAGCGGTGAGAAGATTTCTTTTGAGGATCTGGGAGGCGCAAGCATTCATGGACTTAAGAGCGGGTGCTGCCATTTTGTTTTTAAATCTGAGCAAGACTGTTTCAACGGAGTGAAAAAACTTCTTTCTTACCTTCCCCAGAATAATTTAGACGATGCGCCGAAGCAAAAAAGCATCTTCGCAGAATTTTTCGAAAGAGAAAATCAAAAGCTTTTGGAAATCGTCCCCGAGGACGAAAAGAAGAGCTACGACATGAAGAAAGTAATCGAAGAAATTTTTGATAAAAATACTTTTTTTGAAGTCCAATCAAGCTTTGCCCCGAACATTATCGTCGGGCTGGCAAGGCTGGCCGGTAACGTGGTGGGAGTAGTCGCCAATCAGCCGAAATTTATGGCTGGAACGCTCGACATCGATTCTTCCGATAAGATCGCCCGCTTTGTGAGGTTTTGCGACGCTTTTAATATTCCTTTGATCAACCTCGTCGACACTCCAGGATACAGGCCTGGATCGGAGCAGGAGCATAAAGGAATAATTCGCCACGGCGCCAAGGTTTTGTATGCTTATTCCGAAGCCAGCGTTCCCAAGATCAGCTTGATTTTAAGAAAGGCTTTCGGGGGCGCATACATTGCCCTTTCCTCGCGTTATTTGGGATATGACAAGGTCATCGCCTGGCCGTTCAGCCAGATTTCGGTAATGGGCCCGGAGCAGGCGGCAAAGATTATTTACAAAAAAGAAATAGTTGAAAGTAGAGATTCCAAGAAATTGGAAGCAGAAAAAATCAAAGAGCTTAAAAATTTCTTCCTGGATCCTTATCGGGCGGCCAAGCTGGGGCAACTAGATATGATCATCAACCCCAAAGACACTCGGACGGTTCTGGTGAAATGCCTCGAGTCTCTTTTAAATAAAAGAGAAGGTAAGATTGCCAGAAAACACGGAAATATACCCTTATGATCATTCAACCCTATTTTTATTTGTTTTTGATTTTTTTTGTTTCCTATCTTTTGGGCTCTTTTCCCACGGCATATTTAATTACTAAAAAATACAGCGGCCAGGATATCAAGAAAATCGGAACGGGAAACGTAGGCGCGATGAACGTCCAGAGGGCAACCGGCAAGATCCATCTTTTCATATTGACCTTTTTAATTGATGCCGGTAAGGCCGTTTTGGCAATTTTGATTGCTGAAAAGTTTTCTTATCTGGGTTACGATTTGAAGCTTGGCATTACTGCCGCCGCACTAGGAGCAGTAGTCGGCCATTGTTTCCCTATTTTTTTGAAATTTCACGGCGGGAAAGCCATAGCTTCTTTGATGGGAATTTTAGCTCTTCTTAATTTTCAATGGCTGTTTCTTCCCTGGGGAGCGGTTTGCCTTTTTTCCATATTTACTACGGGATACTTATTCCTGGGACAATTTATGGGAACCATCTTTCTGCCCGTCATCGCATATCTCTTGGCTCCGGAATATTTTTGGCTTTGCTTTCTTGTCGCCATTCCTATTTTCATTAAACAATGGCCCCGTTTTATACCCATGTTGAAGGGTCAGGAGCCGAAGTGGTATTGGAAAATACCCAAAAATAAAAAAAATGAACAATCTTCTAATTAAAATTTTTTGGTTAATCTTTTGCTATCTTCTGGGTTCAATTCCCTCGGGCTATTTGATTTCTCGCTATTTCGGAAAAGATATTTTAAAAATCGGATGGAGAAAAACTTCAGGGTCCAATGTTTTTCAAAATGTAGGAAAATGGCAGGGAATTACAACTGCTTTTATGGATATAGGAAAAGGATACCTGGCTGTCTTTTTGGCGCAAAAATTGGGTTTTTCTTCTGAAATCCAGGTTTTTTCCGGCCTTTTAGCAATAATTGGCAATAACTGGTCTCTTTTCTTAAATTTTGCCGGAGGACGGGGGCTGGGTGTTTTTGCCGGAGCATTATTTGCGTTTTCTCCTCAAATTCTGGGCCTTGTCCTTATTCCGATTGCAGTTATACTCGTTATCTGGGACGCCTCTATAGGTTCAATTTTTTCTTTGGCAACAGCAATTTATCTTTCAATCAGATACGGCCTGTTTGACACAGTCGGGGTTTTTACGATTTTATCCCTGTTCCCCATTTTTCTCAAAAGGCTGAGCCCGTTTAATGAGTTATCTCTTAAAAATTGGAATTTGACGATAAATCGCTTCATATTTGACGACGACCAAAAAAGAGATTTCAGAATCAAAAGGATAATTAGAAAATTTTCTTCTCGTTCCTGATTCGATTAGGATTTGACTTTGCAAATAAATTTTGCTAATCTTAAAACACAACCAGTCCGTCTCCGAACGGACATTTTTTAAAACTATGGATATTAAATCATTCGACTCGGCCATCGCCCAGATTGCCGAAGAAAAAGGAATTTCTCCGGCAAAGGTCATGGAAACCATTGAAATGGCGATTGCCGCGGCCTATAAAAAAGATTACGGAAAAAAAGGACAGATAATAAAAGCCAGTTTTAACCCCAAAACGGGCGAAATTAAGTTTTGGCAGGTAAAGATTGTGGTTGATGAAGACATGATTTATTCGGAAAAAGAGCTGGAAAAAATGAAAGAAACCGCTTTTCCCGCAGAGCAATCCGGAAAGTATTCGCCGGATCGTTTCAAAGAAGACGAGGAAGTGAAAAAAGGGAAGAAGGTTCGCTTTAATCCGGAAAAACACATTATGCTGGAAGAGGCGAAAAAGATTAATTCCAAAATCAAGGCCGGCGAAGAGCTGGAAACGGTTTTGGACACTAAAAAAGATTACGGCCGGATTGCCGCCCAGACAGCCAAGCAGGTAATAATGCAGAGGATCAGGGAGGCGGAAAAAGAAAGCGTTTTCAATGAATATAAATCAAAAGAAGGGGAAATAATCTCCGGTATTGTACAGAGAATCGAAGGACGGAATGTTTTTTTAGACATCGGAAAAACGCTGGGACTTTTGCCGAGAGAGGAGCAGGTGCCGGGAGAGTTTTACCGCCCCGGCCAGCGCCTTAAGGTTTATGTCTTAAAAGTTGAGGAAAGTCCGAGAGGCTCGATGGTTTATCTTTCGCGCGCTTACCCAAAGATTATTTCCAAGCTTTTCGAACTGGAAGTTCCTGAGGTTTCTTCAGGCCAGGTGCAGATAAAATCAATTGCCAGAGAAGCCGGATCAAGATCCAAGATCGCCGTAGAAGCTGAAGCAGACAGAGTCGATCCCATAGGATCATGTGTGGGCCAAAAGGGAACAAGGGTAATGGCTGTTATAAATGAGCTGGGAGGAGAAAAGATTGATATTATCGAATACTCTCCTGATCCGGAAAAATTCATTGCCAACTCTCTGTCTCCGGCAAAGGTTTTGGAGGTGAAAATTTTGCCCAAGAATAAGGCTTTGGCCATGGTTCCGGAGGATCAATTATCTTTGGCCATCGGAAAGGATGGACAGAATGTAAGATTGGCAGCCAAGCTCACCGGCTGGAAAATAGACGTGAGGCCTGCAGATTCTCAAGATATTGAAGCCACAGAAGAAGAGGGCTCCTCTTCCGAACAGCCACTTGAGGAGGCAAAAGAAGAAAAAAAAGAATCCGAAATTAAAAAAACCGATTCTTCGGAAGAATCTCCGAAAGAGCAGAAGGTAATTAAAAGGAAAAAAAATAAAAAAACAAGCAAAAAAATATGATCTATATTCCTATTGTTGTTTCTCTTTTTTCTTTAATTTACGCAACTTTTTTAATCGTTCAGGTAAACAACTCTTCGGCTGGAGATAAGAAAATGATCGAAATCTCCAACGCCATAAAAGAAGGGGCGGAGGCTTTTTTGAAAAGACAGTATAAGACCTGTGCCATAGTGGCAGTAGTAATATTTCTCGTTCTTTGGATTTTCCTGGATGTAAAAACGGCCCTGGGATTTTTAGTTGGAGCCGTTGCTTCGGCTATTTCCGGCATCATCGGCATGATGGTTTCCACCAAGGCGAACGTAAGGGTTGCTGAGGCTGCTAAAAAAGGGCTGAAACCCGCGCTGAGCCTTTCCTTCAAAGGAGGATCCATAACCGGATTTTTAGTGGTTGGATTAGGGCTTCTTTCCGTTTCTCTTTTTTATTTATTATTCAACGACCTGAGGGCTCTGGTGGCACTGGGCTTTGGAGGCAGCTTGATTTCTATTTTTGCCAGACTGGGAGGAGGCATTTACACCAAAGCAGCTGATGTGGGAGCTGATCTGGTGGGCAAAGTAGAAAAAGGAATTCCTGAAGATGACCCGAGGAACCCGGCCGTCATCGCAGATTTAGTGGGAGATAATGTGGGAGATTGCGCCGGAATGGCGGCCGATCTTTTTGAAACATATGTTGTTACCATTGTGGCGGCCATGGTTTTGGGCGGACTTTTGTTTTCCGGAATGGCCTATGCGATTATCTTTCCCCTGATACTGGGATCAGTCGGCATCCTAGCCTCGGTTCTTTCAACTTTTTTTGTCAGACTACCCAAGAATGAATCAATAATTTCCGCTCTTTATTCCGGCCTTATCGCTTCCGGAATTTTTTCAGCCATCGGCTTTTGGCCGATAGTTTCCTTTTTTTCCGAGAAGCTCGGAGTAAAATTTTCAAGCCTTTATCTGCCGGCCCTAATCGGACTCATAATTGTGGGAGGGATTTTCGTCATTACAGAATACTTCACCTCTAAAAAACATAAGCCGGTTCAATCCATTGCATTTGCTTCCCAGTCGGGACACGGGACAAATATTATTGCCGGATTAGCAATAGGAATGAAATCAACCATTCTTCCCGTCATTTTAATTTCTGTCGGCATCTGGGCAAGTTTTTATTTCGGAGGGCTTGCATACGGCATGTACGGATTGGCCATTTCAGCCGTGGCGATGCTTTCTTTGGCAGGAATGATTATAGCCTTGGACTCTTATGGTCCGATTACCGACAACGCCGCCGGCATCGCGGAAATGGCGGGGCTTTCTCCGGAAAACAGAAAAACATCCGATGCTCTGGACTCCATAGGGAACACCACGAAAGCAGTAACAAAAGGGTATGCCATCGCCTCTGCGGGGCTGGCGTCTTTGGTTTTGTTTTCCGCTTTTACCAAAGAATTATCTGACATAGGAAAAAACGTTCAGTTTCTTCTGGGTGACCCGAAGGTTTTGATAGGACTTTTAAGCGGCGGAGTCGTAACATATTATTTTTCCTCTTTTTCAATGGAAGCAGTTGGCAGAGCAGCCGGAAAGGTGGTTGAAGAGGTAAGAAGGCAGTTCAAAGAAATAAAAGGACTGATGGAGGGAAAGGCCAAGCCCGATTATTCAAAATGCGTTGATATCGTCACCAAAGCTGCAATTAAAGAAATGATAATTCCCGCTCTTTTACCGGTATTTTTTCCGATCCTGATCGGTCTTCTTTTGGGGCCCGAAGGATTGGGAGGATTGCTGATAGGCTCCATCATCGTGGGAATTTTTATGGCCATCCAGATGACTTCCGGAGGCGGCGCCTGGGATAACGCTAAGAAATATATTGAAGAAGGAAACTTCGGAGGAAAAGGAAGCTTCGCCCATCAGGCGGCGGTGACCGGCGATACGGTAGGAGACCCTTACAAAGACACGGCCGGCCCGGCGATAAACCCAATGATCAAGATTTTAAACATCGTCGCTTTGCTAATTACAAGATTTTTATAATTTAATAAAAAAACAAAAATATGAACTTAATTCCTACGGTAATAGAAAAATCCCAATACGGGGAAAGAGCCTATGACATCTATTCCCGGCTCTTAAAAGAAAGGATCATATTCTTGGCAGGCCCGGTTGTTGACCAGGTGGCCAATTCGATTATTGCTCAGATGCTTTTTCTGGCCTTTAAAGACCCAGACAAAGACATTCAGCTTTATATAAATACTCCAGGCGGTTCAGTTACGGCTGGAATGGCGATTTATGACACCATGCAGTACGTAAAGCCGGACATCTCGACCGTTTGCGTCGGGTTAGCCGCTTCCATGGGTGCAACCCTTTTGGCTGCTGGCGCTAAGAACAAGCGCTTTGCCCTTCCCAATTCCCAGGTTTTATTGCACCAGGTTGCGGGCGGAATTACGGGCGCGGCGGTGGAAATTGAAATTACCGCCAAGCAGATTATCAAAATAAAGGAAAAACTGAACAAAATTTTAGCCAAGCACACCGGCCAGCCCCTGGCAAAGATAGAAAAAGATACAGACAGGGATTTTTACCTTTCGGCCCAGGAAGCGAAGGAATACGGCCTGATCGACGAGGTGTTAAAAGTAAAGGAATAGAATATTTTTTTAGTTTTTCATCTGATCCGCCCAAAAAGGCGGATTTTTGACAATATTTAAAAAATTTGTTAACCTCTAAGCAGAAATATAAATTTAACCTCGAACCTTGGATTTTATTAAAAGGGAATCTCTTTCGGGCACTCATAAGCCCGACCGGAATCTCTGAACATTTAAACTTATTCAAAACAAATGTTAGAACTCCAACTTTTCGAAAAAATTCATGAATTCATTTACCTTACTATTAGTAAGCTTTGTTTGCTTGGCCGTGGGTTCCGCATTAGGATACTACAGCAGGCAGACGATTGCCAAAAAACAAGCCGGAACAATCGAAGCCAAGCTTCATCAAAAAATATTAAAAGCCAAACAGGATTCGGAATCGATTATTGTTGAAGCAAAGGAAAAAGCCGGCCAGATTTTAGAAAACACAAAAAAAGAAACCAGCGAAAGGCAGCATGAGCTCTTCCGCACAGAAAGGGTTTTATTGAAAAGAGAAAACATTCTGGATCAGAAGCTTTCTGTTTTTGACAAGGAACAGAAAGAGTTCCAGGAAAAAGTGGAAAAGCTCAGAGCGATAAAAGAAGGGCTGGAAAATTTAAGAAAAGAAGCCCTGGAAAACCTGGAAAGGGTTTCTAATCTTTCCAAGGACGAAGCGAAAAAAGAGCTTCTCCAAAACCTGGAGAAAGAATATCAAAAAGAGATTTTGGATAAGATAAGGAAAATAGAAAGGGAGGGATGGGAGGAATATGAAAAGAAAGCCAAAGAAATTCTGGCTATCGCAATACAAAAATACGGCTTGAGTCAGGCTCAGGAAATAACCACCTCTTCTTTGGCTCTTCCTTCAGAAGAAATAAAGGGAAGGATCATCGGAAAAGAAGGAAGGAACATCAGGACGCTGGAAAGATTAACCGGCACGGAAATAATCGTTGATGACGCTCCGGAAACAGTGGTAATCTCCGGATTTGACCCTATCAGGCGCCAGATTGCCAGAACTGCCCTGGAAAAGCTGATAAAAGACGGAAGGATCCAGCCGGCCAAAATAGAAGAGCAGGTCCAGGCTGCTGAAATAGAAATAGTGAAGCAGATAAAAGACGCCGGAGAAACAGCTGTCTATGACATGGGCATTGTCGGCTTTGATCCAAAGCTGGTCCAATTATTGGGAAGATTGAAATTCCGGACCAGCTACGGCCAGAACGTTTTATTGCACTCCATCGAGGTGGCTCATTTAGCCTCAGCTTTGGCTTCGGAAATCGGAGCCGATGTTTTGGTCTGCAAAAAAGCCGGCATTCTCCACGATATAGGAAAATCTGTTGATCATCACATAGAGGGATCCCACGTTAATATCGGAATAAAAATTTTAGAGAAGTTCGGCGTGGAAAAAGAAGTAATTGCCGCAATGAAGTCGCACCACGAAGAGTATCCGGCCGAAAGCACGGAAGCACTTTTAGTTCAAACCGCCGATCAGATTTCCGGAGCTAGGCCCGGGGCAAGAAAAGACACATTGGAGAATTATTTGAAGAGGCTGGAAGAATTGGAGGGAATCGCCAAGAGATTCTCCGGGGTGGAGAAGGCATGGGCTTTGCAGGCGGGAAGAGAGATAAGGATCTTTGTTAAGCCGGAAGAAATCGATGATCTCTCGGCCAGGAATCTCGCCAAGGCCATTGCCAATAGGATTCACGAAGAATTAAAGTATCCGGGAGAGATTAAGGTAAATGTGATACGCGAGACAAGGGTGATTGAATACGCCAGATAATATATTATGATTTTTTGATTGGAAATAAGGGTTGTCTAGGGGACGATGTTAGAACCTGGTTTACGATATAGATCCGATGACTCCCGACTCTTTTAAGGTTATGTGCGCTTAAATAATTTTTTATTACTTATGTTTATAATTTGTAATATCAGCTTTGTTAGTTTCTAGATTATAATCTATCATATCACCCGTTGGCTTAAATTCGTCTGTTGAATCAAAAAATATAATATTTCTGCTACTATCGTAGCCACAATTTCCTATGCCATGGCTATACTCTTCGGGAACACTATAAATTTCCTCTAAAGACTTATTATTATAAACTTTCCCGTAGTAGGTACCCCCGAAAGCATTATCGGCGCAAACAAATAGGTATTTTTCATCGCCCGTGAGTCCAACTATATGAGCATCGGGAAAATCCCTTTTTTCCCCTGTTTTTATATTATATAAAAAAATACCATACCATTCGTATCCTTCTTTAGAATATATTAAATAATTTTTTTGAGGAGAAAGCGATAAATTATAATAGGAGCAAAATTTTCCAAGATCTTCATCTCTTAAGGTATTGTTAAAAATAAGGCAAGAATCAATAATCTTTTCTTTTCCATTTTCTACTATTGCCAACCAATACTGATTGTCGCTAATTTTTATATTAACTTTTAATCCGTTATCGCTAATTTTTTCCTCTATTTTTTTCTCTGGCTTAATTATCTCGGTAAAATTATTCAAGTTTATAATCTCCCTCTGGCAATCTTTCCAGTATGTAAAAATAATACCGCCAGCAATGGTGGCAACCAAAACCACAACAAAGAGATATTTAATATTAGCTTTACCCTGAGTAATGAATGGCATGTTATTGTTTATAAGTTATTTATATTATTCTACCATACCAAAAAAACGCCCTATTGGCGATTTTTTTTGGATTAATTGATGGTGAGCGGGTGATGGGAATCGAACCCACGTAATCAGCTTGGAAGGCAGATGCACTACCATTGTGCTACACCCGCATCGGGGCATCCAGATTTGAACTGGAACTAAATCCTCCCAAAGGACTCGTGCTACCATTACACCATGCCCCGGATCAAATTCCATTACCCCGTATTTTAGTTTAATTTTCTCTTTTAGTCAATTTTTGTTATGCTATAATAAAATCATGAATTTCAAAAATATTCTTGAGCAATTGAACCTTCCGGCTCAATGCCGAAAGTACGGATTAGCCCTTTGGGAGTGCCCTCAATTCCTTTTCCTGATAATGGGGCTAATCATTATTCTTTCCATTCTTGCCAGCTATGCCATAGGGACGAAATACATTGACGATCCCTATATAGTGGCTCTGGTCGTGATCGGCATAACCTTAATTTTAATAGTTCTTACCTATATCATTACCCGAAGCTTTGAAAGGCTGGCCGAAGCGAATCGGATGAAATCGGAATTTGTCAGCATAGTTTCCCACCAGCTTCGCGCTCCGCTGTCTAATCTGAAATGGACGATAGATCTGTTATTATCCGAGAAAATAGACCTGGAAAAGGAAAAAGGGCTGGAATTTCTCGAGGTTTTGGAGCAGAACACCCAAAGAATGGGAGATTTGATATCTGATTTATTGACGGTTTCACGCATCGAACAGGGAAAGTTTGTTGCCAGGAATAAAAATGTATATTTAAAGGATTTGGTCGATGAAGTTGTGAAGGAGATGAGCATTTTTTGTAAGACCAACAACGCAAGCGTGACCTTTGAGCCCGAGGAAGGGCTTCCTCAAATTTCAGTAGACCCTTCCCAGATAAAAATAGTGATCACCAATCTTTTGGATAATGCAATCCGCTACATTAACACTGGCGGAAAGGTAGATATAAAATTGAAAAAAGCCGGCAAGGATTTATATTTTGAGGTAAAAGATAACGGAGTGGGAATTCCCGAGGGAGACCAAAAACATATTTTCCAAAAGTTTTTTCGATCCAGAAACGCCTTAAAAAAACAAACCAACGGTTCCGGATTGGGCCTTTATATCGCCAAGTCCATCGTTGAAAAAGCGGGAGGCAAAATTGATTTCGAAAGCCAGGAAGGGTCCGGGTCGACTTTCTGGTTTAGCTTGCCGATAAAATAAACAATTATTTCGTTTAATAATTTAGGATTGCGAATTCGTTTTTTACAAAGAATTCGTCAGTCCCTGGTTATATGAAAAAGATACTTTTTATCGAAGACGAATCCGCTCTTCAGGAAGCCCTGGGAGAAATGTTAAGTCAAGACGGATATGAAATCGTTGCAGCTTTAAACGGCGAAGAGGGGTTAAAGCTGGCCCAAACTAAGAATCCCAACCTGATTGTGCTCGATCTTGTTTTGCCCAAAATTCACGGCCTCGAAGTTTTAAAGAAACTGAAAGAAAATAAAAAGACGCAGAACATTCCCGTAATCGTTCTTACCAATTTGGAGACGGCTGAGGACGTGGAAAAATCCATTAAAATGGGAGCAACCGCTTACCTGGTAAAATCTTCCTACAGCCTGGAAGAGGTGACGGAAAAAATAAAAAACTTTTTTAATAAATGAAAATAGAATCTCAACAATTAAAGGCTTTTCTTTTAGATGCCAAGCTGGTCAGCGAAGATCGGTTTGAAAGGGCTAAAAAAATTGCCGAAAAAAATAATCAGAAGATAGGTGAGGTTTTGGTTTCCGAAGGGCTGATAACCCAGGAGAAGCTGCTGAAATTGGAAGCTTATATTTTGGGCATCCCGTTCATTGATTTGGAAAAAGAAAAAATTGATAGCGATATTTTGAAAATTATTCCCGAACCGATCGCCCGCTCCCACAACATGGTTGCCATTAAAAAGAAAGGAGACATGCTGGAGGTGGCCATGCTGGATCCCGAAGACCTAAGAAGCATTGAGTTCATTCAAAAAACATCCAATCTGAAAATTTTACCCAGACTGACGACGCCCCAAAGCATAAGGAGTGCTCTTCTTCAATATGAAAAAACTTTGGAGGCCGAATTCGGCGATATAATTAAAAAAGAAGAAATAGGGATAAAGACCTTGAAAGAAAACATCGAAGCTTCGGAGGTGGAAAGAGAGGAGCTTATGAAGATGGCCGAAGAGATGCCGATAGTCCAGATCGTGGACACGCTCTTAAAGCACGCAATACTGGAAAGATCTTCGGATATCCACATTGAACCGACCAAAAAAGACGTACTGGTCAGGTATAGGATTGACGGCGTACTGCACGACGCCATGACTCTTCCGAAGAAAACCAGTTCCGGCATAGTCGCCAGGATCAAGGTTTTGTCCAATTTGAAGCTGGACGAGCACAGACTGCCCCAAGACGGACGTTTCAGGGTTGAAACGGAAGATTACAAATATTCAATAAGAGTTTCCGTCCTGCCGGTTTTTGACGGAGAAAAGATCGTCATGAGGCTTTTGCCGGAAACATCAAACGCCCTGACCCTGGAACAGCTCGGCTTAAGGGATGACGCCCTGGAAAAAGTGAAGGATAATTTGAGAAAACCGGTCGGAATGATTTTGGTAACCGGGCCCACCGGCTCGGGGAAAACAACCACCCTTTATTCCATGATGGAAATTTTGAATGTCCCCGGGGTAAATATATCAACCATTGAGGATCCCATAGAATACAGGATGCCGAGGATTAACCAGACCCAGGTCAGCCCAAAAATAGGACTGACCTTTGCTTCCGGACTGCGCTCTTTAGTGAGGCAGGATCCAAATATAATTATGGTCGGAGAAATCAGAGATAATGAGACTGTTTCCTTGGCGATTAATGCCGCCCTGACCGGGCACCTGGTTCTATCCACCCTCCACACTACTTCAGCAGCCGGCGCCATTCCCCGTTTGATCGACATGAAGGCCGAGCCGTTTCTTGTTTCTTCAACACTCAATGTTATCATTGCCCAGAGGCTGGTGAGAAAGCTTTGCGAGGGAAAAGAAAAATATAATTTAAAAGATTCGGAAGTAAGAGAGCTTAAAAAATATTGCGATTTGGATAGAATTTTACAGCTCCTGCAGGAAGAAAAATTGGTAGACCCGAAGCAGACCTTTAAAGACATTGAATTTTACAAACCCAAGTCCAGCAAAGAAGATTTAGAAGGATATAAAGGCAGAGTGGGGATTTACGAAGTTTTGCCCGTAACAGAGGCGATAAGAGAGCTGATCAGCAAAAAAGCCGATGCAGACCAGATACAAAAGAAAGGCCAGGAAGAAGGAATGAGGACTATAATAGAGGACGGCTTCATCAAGGCGGTCCAGGGGATCACTTCAATCGAGGAAGTATTAAGAGTAATAGCTGAATAAAATGGCATTATATTCTTATTTCGCCAAATCTTTAAAAGGGGAAGAAAAAAACGGGACGATGGAAGCGAAAAATGTCCAGCAATTGTCAGCGACCCTGAAAGAGCAGGGCTACATTTTGATTAAGGCCGAACCAGAAACGGAAAAAGGAGAAAAAAAAGGATTCAGCCTTCCCTTCTTCCGCAAAAAAGTTTCCCTGACCGAAAAGCTGATGTTCACCAGGAATCTCCAGGTGATGATCGTTTCAGGCCTTTCTCTGCCGAAAGCCCTTCGCATTTTATCGGACCAAAGCAAGAGCAAAAGATTTAAGGAAGTAATCTTGAAGATAGAAGAAAACATAACAAAGGGAAAGAACTTTTCCGAATCTCTGGAGGAATTTCCCGATGTTTTTTCCGAGCTTTTCCGAAACATGATAAAAGTCGGGGAAGAGACAGGCGGAATGGATAACGTTTTGAAAATCTTAGCCCGCCAGCTTGAAAAAGAGCACGACCTTAAGTCAAAAATCAAGGGGGCGATGATATATCCGGCCGTAATAATCTGCGCGATGATCGGCATCGGAATCCTGATGCTTATCATGGTGGTCCCCACTCTTGCCAAAACATTTGAAGAATTGAAAATAGAACTGCCCCTTACGACCAGGGTAGTAATGTGGTTGGGAAATTTCCTAGCTCAGAACTGGCTTTTATGCATCATCGTCATCGCTGTGGCGGTTTTTTTCCTGAGACTTATCAGCAAATCCAAATCTGGGAAAAAAACCATCGATTACATTCTTTTAAAAATTCCAGTCATTTCTTCTCTTGTTAAAAAAACAAATTCTGCCTATACGGTCAGAACCTTGAGTTCTCTGGTGGCTTCCGGCGTTCCGATCGTCAGGTCTCTGGAGATTGTTGCCGGAACCCTGGACAATGTTTACTATAAAACGGCTATCCTAGACGCCTCGGAGAAGGTAAGAAAAGGAGAAAAGCTTTCCAGCGCCCTGTCTTCTTATACGGCAATTTATCCTTCTCTGGTTCTGCAGATGCTTGAGGTGGGAGAGGAAACAGGAGAAACCTCGAGCATTTTAGCCAAGCTGGCTGATTTTTTTGAAGAGGACATAGCCAATGAAACCAAAAACCTGTCTTCAATAATAGAGCCGATTTTAATGCTTATAATCGGAACGGTAATTGGCTTCTTCGCCGTTTCAATGGTCCAGCCCATGTATACAATGCTAGATGCAATTTAATGAGCTTAAGAATTCAAAAAGGAGTAACCTTAATCGAACTCTTGGTGGTGATCGGCATCATTGGAATTTTATCTTTGATAAGTATACCGATGCTCAGGACTTACGGGCCGAAGCTGGATCTGTCGGGATCAGCCCAGGAGCTAGTCAGCGACCTTCGCTATATTCAGCAGATGGCTGTGACGGAACAGAAAGAATACTCCATAAAATTTTTTCCGACAGATAAGAAATATCAGATCTTGCAATACGGAACAGCAGTAATTTTGAAAGAAAGAGTTCTTCCCGGCAACATTCAAAGCTTAACCGCATCCGGGTTTACAGGTGATGAGGTCGTGTATAATTCTTATGGAGCGGTAAGGGAAGAGGGAAACGTGGCGCTGGAAAACAGCGGGGGCCAAGTAAAAAATATTTCCATAAAACCGTCAGGATTTGTGGAAGTCCTTAACTAGCATGAGAAAATTTTCCCAAAAAATTTTTTATTTTAAGAAATTTTCATTATTTCAGGGCAGCGCCGGTTTTACCTTGATCGAATCATTGACCGCTATTTTTATTTTAACAATTGGAATAACAGCCATTCTCGAAGCTTTTCCTTCGGGCGTTTTTATTCAGAAATCATCCCAAATGAGCACCATAGCCAATCAGCTTTGCCAGGAAAAAATGGAAGAAGTAGTTTCTCAATCATATGATGAGACTGTTGCGGGGGTTTATGAGGAAGCTTATGGATCCTTGGGTCTGTTTCCTTTATACAAAAGAAAAACAGAAATAAGTTATTTTGACCCCAATAACCCCGGTATGGTCCCGGCCGGCGACTTGGGCATTAAAAAAATAAAGGTGACGGTTTATTGGCATTCTCATTTGGGAGTTGCCGAAAAATCAATTTCATTTGCTGATTTATACGCAAAAAGATGATTTTTTACAGAGGACAAAAACAATCTTTAAAAAAAGGAACGAATTGTTTTTTTTGGGTAGCGAAAATAAGATATAAAGGTTTTGTTTTAACTGAGCTTCTGGTGAATATCGGCATTTTGGTTATCATCAGCGGGGCGGTTTACACCAGCTTTAGCTTAAGCCAAAAAGCATACAGAGAGAGCGAGTATTCCGCGGAAATCACACAAAACGGCAGGGTGATAACGGAAAGAATGACCAGGGACATCAGGCAGGCGAGAAAGATAGCGGGAGATCTGCCTGAAGAGGAAGGCAGCGCAGTAGACGAGATTACCTTTGAAGACGGCCATGTTTCAGATCAGTACCACTATGTCCGTTATTTTAAATCAGGCAACAAGATCGAGAGAGAGATTCTCGGCTATTATTTTTCCGGTGACGCATCGGAAACCCTTGTCCCCTATAACGCCATTCCTCCGTCAGGCCAGAGCTTGGTGACCAAAACCCTGGAACAGTCAAGAACGATAGGAGAATACGTCAGCGATTTGAAAATATGGAAGCTGAAAGGAATTAATATTGATTTGAGTCTGGAGAAAAATGATAAAACTCTTTATTTGGAAACAAAAATTTTAGGAAGAAATCTTTAGCTTCGATGAGAAACAAATTTCAAAAAAAGGGAGTCATTCTGATTATAAGCACTTTGATATTGGGATTGCTGCTGATTTTAGGGGCTTATTTTTTGAACCTGACGCTGACCGAATCAAAGATTTCCAGAAGTCAGAATATTGCCAGCCAGGCGTACTATTTGGCCGAGGCGGGGGTAAACGAAGCCATCTGGAAGCTTAAAAACGATCCGTCTTGGCAGGCTGACTTTGAGACGCCCCCCACCTGCCTTAATTGGTCGTCCAGCTTTTCCAGGGCCGGATCTTTGTTTCCAAGCGGTTCCTACCAGGTCCAAATTCAAAATTCCGGTTGCGCTTCGGCAGAGATAATTTCCACTGCAACAATAAATCTTCCGGAGGGGAAAACCGCCCAGAGGGTAATAAAAACCAAAGTGTTTAAGGCAATAGGAAGCCTTACTGCATACGGAGCTGTTTTTACTGGGGGGAGTAGCCAAAATATTGATATTTCCGCAAGCGTATTGAACGTCCATGACGGCAATCTTTTCAGCAACAGCCATTTAAACATAAAATCCTCCAGCGTTGTCAATCTGTACGATAACCCTGCTACCGTGGAAAAGGAGGGCAAAGTTTTGGCCGCTGGCAATCTTGACGTTTCCTGGGACAGCACTTTGAATTCTCTAGATTTGTGCGCAAGCAACCTCTGCCAGGGGGATTGTTCCGTTGAAGGGTGCCCGCCAGCGTCAGTTGCCATGCCCATGGTTGATTTTGACTCAAGCGATGTAAATTCTTATAAAAACAAAGCACTTGCCAAAGAGGGCGCCAGCCAGTGCAGCGTTTTGTGCAACGGCATCGAATGCGCCACAAAATGCGTTTATACCTCCGATGAACTGAGCGATCTTTTATGGCAGGTGGGAGAAAACGGGGAGCTGACGCTGAACAGCGAAATCACTTATGTCACTGGTCCGATTGAGCTAAAGGGAGCTCGTCGCCTGAAAATAAACGGAACGCTGGTGGCAGATGGTACAATAGATATCGGAGAGAACCAATGCTGGACAAACCATGGTGACAAGGACTGCGGATTTGACGGGATCAATGTATTTGATCCTGGGGTAGACAAGCCGTCCGGCATTTTGACAAAAACCAAGATTAATTTCGGTCCCTTTACTTCTTCTTCCGACATTGAAATTACCGGCATTGTTTATGCTAATGACGAGATAAGACTGGTAAGCCTGCCCTGGGGGCTCAAGGTGGTGGGCGGAATTTTAGCCAGAAAGTTTTCCCTGACCAGTGCCTGGGCGCCTGTTGATATTTTTTTAGATAATTCTAAAATCTTAGAAGGGGTATGGGCCGGGCCCTTGCCGCCAGGCGGCGGAAAGCCTCCCTATTCGCCGGTTGTTACTGTCGGACACTGGGAAGAATCTTATTAAAGAAACAAGAATATTGATAAATGTTTGATTTTTTAACTCTAAAAACAGAAGCATTCGGGCTAGACCTTTCCGACTCCTCTTTAAAGATTGTAAAACTCAAAAAAAATGGAGGAGGTTTGAAATTGGCCTCTTTTGGAGAAGCCTTTCTCCGGCCGGGAATCATTAAGAACGGGGAAATCAAGAACAAGGAAGTTTTAGTAAAAACCATTAAAAAAGTTTTATCAGAGGCGGCGGGCGAAAAAATAAAGACAAAAAATGTGATCGTTTCTCTGCCCGAAGAAAAATCATTTATAGAGGTGATCCAAATGCCCAAAACCCTGGAAGATGATTTGAAGTCAGCGGTAATCTACGAAGCGGAGAATCACATTCCCATGCCGATTAGCGAGGTTTGCCTTGATTCCCAGATTGTTCCGCCTATTTATGGCGAATTGGACCATCAGGACGTTCTATTGGTTGCTTTTCCGAAACGAATAATCAATTCTTACGTTGAATGCCTGAAGGAAAGCGGCTTAAAACCGATTGCTCTTGAAACCGAATCATTGGCAGCTTCGCGCGCTTTGATTAAAAATGAGTTTTCCGACAGCCCTATCCTAATAATTGATTTCGGAGCAACAAGAACCAATTTCATCATTTTTTCAGGGCATTCGGTAAGATTTACCTTTTCCTTGCCTTTTTCTCCCCAAAAGCTTACCGAAGACATCGCCCGCTCAATGAAGATTGACCTGGTCAGGGCTGAAAAATTAAAATTAAAGCACGGATTGTTTTTAAAAAAGAGCGAAGAAGGGGAAAAAGTTTATTATGTTCTAAGCAACTCCCTGATGGGGCTGGTAGAGCAGATTAAAAAATATCTCGACTATTACTATACCCATATTTTTCACGAGCATCTGCCCGGAAACAAAAGGACTATAAAGAAGGTGCTTCTTTGCGGAGGGGGAGCGAATCTGAAGGGGCTGGACGATTTTTTCTCTTGCGAGCTTGTTCTGCCCATTGAATTTGCCGATCCCTGGGTCAACGTTCTTTCGGCTGAAAAAAAAGAGAACACGGGGCTTTCTCTGAAAGAGTCGCTGAAGTATGCTACCGCCATAGGATTAGCAATGAGGGGAGTTAAAAATCAATGATCAATCTTTTGCCTTCAGAAAACCAAAAAGAAATAATCCAGGAAGAGAACTGGAAAATGATTATGATTTTAGGAACGCTGATTTTGATTTTTTTCATTTCCTTCTCTTTGATTCTTTTTTCGGTCAAGGTTTTTATTTCTGATAAAGTAGAGGCTCAGAAGATCTCATTCGAGAAAGAAGAAAAAAACCTTCAGTCTCCGGAAAAGAAATCTTTGGAAAAAGAACTATCTAGCTTCAATAAAACAATTTCTCAGCTGGACTCTTTTTATAAGAATGAATTTCAAATAACTGAATCTTTGGCTAAGATTTCAACGGTTTTTCCTTCGGGGACGTATCTTAATAATTTATCGATAAACCTTCAGACCGACAAAGACGGTATAAAGCAGGCGAGCTGCAATCTTTCCGGATTTTCTTCCAGCCGGGAAAGCCTGCTTAAGCTCAAAGAAAATTTGGAAAAGGAAGAGTCCTTCGAGGAAATTTATTTTCCTCCTGCTGACTGGATGAAGGCCACCAGTGTTAACTTTACCGCCAGCTTTCAATTCAAATGACCATAGAAAAGAAAATCAATATATCAATAGTCATTTTTCTTACCCTAATTATCGTAATTGGCGCCTTTGTTGTTTATCCTCTTTTTAATGATATTAAAAACGATTCTCAGTGGCTGGTTTCTGAAAAGGACAGATTTTTATCCCTAAATGAGAAAAATGACGATTTAAAGAAACTTGATGTTATTTACAAAGATCGGGGAGAAACATTAAAGCAGATAGACAGTCTTTTTATTGATTCCGAAGTGCCGGTTGATTTTATAGATTTTTTGGAAAAAACAGGGAACCAATCATCTGTCAGCGTCGATATCGCTCCTTTTACCGTCGGGAAAAACGACAAAGATTCCTGGCCCTTTCTTAATTTTCAGGTTACTATAAATGGCTCTTTTCCCTCATTTATTTTGTTTTTGGAAAAAATGGAAAACAGCCCTTATCTTATTGAAATTCAGGGCCTGACCATCAGCCAGCCGACCGAAGAAAAACAGCTTCAGGGAAATATTAAAGCGCTTCTTTCTTTTAAGGCTTTCAGCAAATAATTTTTAAAATGGTAAAATTAAAAGGAATAAAATTGAATAAAATTAAGGATTTCTTGAATAAAATTCTGAGAGCGATAGCAGAGCACAGCTTTTTAACTTTTTCGTTTCTTTTTATTATATCTTTGGCCTTAGGCGTTTTCATCTTTTTCCAATGCAGTGTTTTGGTCGAATCTCCGGCTCAAAAGACCGGAGAAGAAAAATCTTTTGATTCAGAGGCAAGGAACTATCAGGATATTAAAGACGAATGGAACAGAAAAAAAGAAATATTTTCTCAGACAGAAATAAAGCAATATTCCAATCCGTTCTTACATTGACCAAAACAAAAAATTGATATAATATATTGAAGCTAAATAACAGGCCCCTAACGGGTTGATCAAAAGATAAAAGGGGTCATTCTGTTGCCCCTGTAGCTCAATGGATAGAGCGCCTGCCTTCTAAGCCGGACATATAGGTTCGATTCCTATCAGGGGCATATTAAGATTTTTTATGGTGGGCATAGTGTAACGGCAGCACAAGAATCTGTGGCATTCTTAGAGGGAGTTCGAGTCTCCTTGCCCACCCTTCGTTCAAAAATCGCCTTATGGGCGGTTTTTTGATATGATTAAAGAATATTATTAATAAGATAAATTTATGAATAAAATCTCAAAATTTATACATAAAATTCTACCATTAGTCATTGCTGTTGTTAATTTTATTTATGCAAAAGCTGTTCACGCTACTGTCATATATGCGTCGCCAGACCGTTTTTCTCCGGATGAGCTTGGAGGGGATACTCTTAATTCATTTTTAAAAAATTATCTTGGCGTAGTTGTTTTCATACTTCTTCTTGCATTGGTGGGCCTAATAACTTTGGTAAGAATGATTATTATTAAAATATTTCGGAAAAAGTAGTGTCAAATTATCTTTTATCAAAGATTAAGATTAGAGGATTATATAATAGTTTTTTATTAGGTTACGATCTGGGTCAAGTTCCTCCTCCAAAATTTGTGGTATGGGACTGCACCAGAAGGTGTAATTTAAATTGTAAACACTGCGGGGCAAAAAAAGAGGTTTATTTAAAAGAGTTGACGACCAGCCAAGTAAAAGATCTTGTAAAAAAGATAAGCGAATATAAAAGCGAGTATTTTGTAGTTACAGGTGGAGAGCCACTATTAAGAGAAGATATTTTTGAAATATTTTCTTTTGCTAAAGAAATTGGTCTAAAAACCGGAATTGCAACTAACGGTTTTTTTGTTGATAAAAATAACAGCAAAGCAATTTCGGAAAATTTTGATTCAGCCCAAATAAGCCTAGATGGTTCCTTGTACGTCCACAATAAAATAAGGGGTGATAACTCATCTTTCCAGAGAGCCATTGAAGCGGTTTCTTTTCTTCAGCGTGCTCATTGTAGGCAAATTACTATTTGTTCGGTCATTACTCCCGAAAACTTTAACGATTTAAATAATTTAGCAAAAAAAATTGAAGAATTGAAGGTAGATATTTGGAAAATTACATCTGTTATGCCCATAGGCAGGGTAGAAAAAAATGATAATTTATTTTTGAACGATGAACAATTTAGGAATCTTTTATTATTTATTAAAAAGAATAAAAAGAAATTAAGGATTAGGCTCGGAGAAAATTTAGGACATCTAGGAAAAGATGACAAAGAATATAGAGATGAACCATTCTTCTGTCCGGTTGGTTTTCTGACTTGCTGCATTGGCGTTGATGGAAGCGTTAGGGGCTGTCCTGAGCAACCAGATAACCAATTATTTAGAGAAGGCAATATTCTAGAGAATGATTTTAAGGAGATATGGGAAAAGGGATTTAAAAAATATAGGAATAAAAATTTTTTGGAAGACAAAAATTGTAAAAAATGTATCTTTAAAAATGATTGTAGGGGTGGGTGTTGGGTTATGAGGCTAAAATCATTACAATGTTCAATTATGCGATACTCGCTACTCTAAAACAGGTTCTAACATCGTCCCTTAGACGACCCCGATAAAAATTGAATTCAAATCTATCCACCCTCTTTGGTTGGTTAGAACCGATTAATCGCCTTATGAGCGGTTTTTTGGTAGAATAGATAAACATGGCAAAGGAAATTTTATTGAAAAGATTCAATTCAAATATACTAGCCGAAACAGTGCAAAGCTTACTTAAAAGTAATGGCATTGCCAGCGTTATTAAGGTTGAGGGTGGAGTAGAATTTGGATGGGCACTAGGAGATAGCTACGGTGCCGATTTATATGTTTTAGAGAAAGACTACAAAAGAGCTAAAGAAATCATTGAGAATAAATCAAAATAATCGCCCCTTAGGCGGTTTTTTTTGGTATATTAAATTAACATGCCATTCATTACTCAAGGCAAAGCTAATATTAGATATCTTCTAATTGTGTTTTTAGTTGCCGTCGTTGCTGGCGGTATTATTTTTTATACCTGGAATTGCTATCAGAAAGAAACAAGCAATATTGAACAAACCCTACAAATAAAACAAGCAGATAAGCTAAAGATTAGTGCCGATGTGGTATGGAGTAGAGTTTTAGACAGTGACATCCTTTCCGCTCTACATCAATGTGATTATTCATCATCAGGTTGTGTCACAGGGGTTATGTCAAATAGTGGCGCTAGTCCTGAAGCAATTAATTTTTATAAAGAAGAAAAATGGTTTGTAACTAAGCTTACAAACTATGGAAAGGTAAGCTTATTAGAGGTTGTTGACCCTTGGCGGGCAAACAGCAATGAAGACTACGTTCTTGTTAATGGAAAACAGCATCCAATTACAATAGAAGGAGCCGTCGGAAGTGTTGAGGGAGAAGTTTTTAAAACTTTTCCAAAATATACGCTATGGAGCACTGATAATTATTTTTCTGGCAAGGATGGAAATTCATTTATCTTCAATGTTGAATTAAAGAATGGCTGCCATACCTGTAGCACAGGTTATGATGCAATAATTTCATTTGATTTTGATCAAGATGGAAATTACCTAGGAGAACACCTCGTTGGTTTCTGCACGGAAGAAGGGACCATAGATATCAAATATTCTGGGTGTATTACTTTAGACGATACCGCAAATTGGAAAACATACAGGAACGAGGAATATAGTTTTGAAATAAAATATCCACCCTCTATTGAGAAGAATCAAATCAGAGTTATAAATTCTGAAAATTTTATATCTGAATATAAATATTCTCATCCTAATCTATTTAGTATAGAATTTTCCTTTCTTCCCAAAATTTTGTTTACAATTGAAGCGTTTGATAATATCCAACCAGAATTATCACCCATTGAATGGGTTAAAAAATATGGAATAAGCTGTGGTAATCTTGGATATTATGACGAGTTTGTAAAGGATAACGCAAAAGGAATAAATGCAAAGGTAAGTGATAATTGTCCTCCGCATTATTCTCACCGAATATACGAGAGTTATTTATTTAAAGGGCAAAAAGTATATTCGCTAAAAACCAACCAGTATTATTTAAATGAGGGAATTGTTTCCAATGAGGAGAAGGAAATTAAGCAAACATTTAATCTAATGCTTTCCACTTTTAAGTTTATAGGAACATCAACAGAAATTGTCTGCACTGAGGATAGAAAAGCTTGCTCAGATGGATTCGGCGGATTTTTTGAGATTAATCGCGCTGGTCCAAATTGCGAATTTGGACAATGTCCCGAATTAAAAGGAGAAGATACTACTAGTTGGAAATTATACAAAAATTCAAACCTAGGGATTGAATTTAAAATAGCTCCTCTTTTTGAAGAAGCAGGATATGAAATTAAAGAAAGTCAATACCAGAATCCTTACTTTGGAAAACAAATCTGTAATGTAATTTCATTTAATACAAAGCCGATAGGGCCCTATATTTATGGTGGTTCAGAAAAAGATAGAACTGGAGCTTTATTTACTCTATTTGTTTGCCCCATAAAAGATTGTGATGATGAAATTTGTCAAGGAATTAGAGAGAACAAAATAGAAATACCAGATAAAAACGTAACTTTATTTACTAAATATATAACAGAAAACGAAAATTATTTAGTTTTTGACCAGGGCGGCCCTGGCAGTGGTGATTTCGCTGATTCAATGGGGTGGCTACAAGAAATGGTTGTAAGCGCTAAGGTTTCCATGTTTTCTACTTTTAAGTTTTTAAACCAAACAGGTTCTAACATCGTCCCCTAGACGACCCATCCGTCAATAGTATCCCCTTAAATTAGGTTAAAAGGGTGTCAATAATACCGCCTACTTGTTGGGGCGGTTTTTTGGTATATTAATATAACATGCCATTCATTACTCAAGGCAAAGCCAATATTAAATATCTCTTAATTATAATTTTCTTTTTCCTTCTTTGCATCGGCGGAATTTTAATTTATACCAGAAATACAATTAATGTGTCTGAAAAATCTAAGGAAAATAAAGATATTTTGGATCCAAAAAACTGCACCTACCCGATCGGAGTTAAAGGAATGAATATTACATTAAAAGACGGCTATTCAGAAGATAGTTATTCAGGAGAGAGATTACCCCCTGGCTCTACCTCTTCCGCAAAGCTTATTACGCAATATTTTGGGAAAGAAGCAGTTGGCGATTTTAACGGAGATGGATTCTCCGATGTTATTTTTATTTTTACTCAGCATAACGGTGTGCGGTATAGTAGCGAGAGCGAGCCAGCTTACTATATAATAGCAGCTCTAGGAAGCACAGATGGCTGTAAGGGTACAAATGCAGTTTTTATTGGCAATGGTATTATTCCACAAACAACAGAGTTTCAAAATGGGAAAATAATCGTAAACTATATAGTCAACCGTGACTATGGCAATAGTAAAATAATCCCTACCGTAATAACCAAACAATTTGCAGTTGAGAATATGACATTAAAAGATATCACCCCAGAGGAAACAATAAGGAAATTAGCCTGTGTATATTCTAGTGGAAATTATTATCGTGGAATAGTTTCAACTTCAACGTGCTGTAAATCAGTTGATAATTTTCCAAATACATGTTTAATTGGTGTCTGCAATTGTTCACAAGACGATAGTTATCAGGTGGAAATTTGTGACTGTGGCGAAAATAAATGTTTTGATGGAAAAGAATGCCAAGAAGCTTTTGTACCAAAAGATTTAATTGGTTTAGAAAATTTTACTAAATGGGTTTTTGTTGCCCCCTATTTTGGTTGCGATGCCCTAGAAAGGGGTGGATATAAAATAACAACTCTTTACTACGATATTCCTTATTCTGTTGACGATGAAACTGCAACATTAGAAATTAACCAGCTATATGATAAAATTGTTCAATATCTGAAGACCAAGGGATGGCAAGATTATCTAGCATGTCAACCAAATTATTATGAAAAAAACGGAGTGATTGTTTCATACTTTACCGGCACTGATAGATGCTCAATGAATCATCCTTGTAATGGTTATGACTATATTTATTTCACAATTTATTCCAAAAACGAATTATCTTCTTCTTCATGTGAGAAGGTACTAGACGATTCTATTAGAGACAGTTGTTATAGCGATTTTGCCTTAAAAACTATGAATCCTTCTTTGTGTAATTCTGATTCTCTAGGCTGTTTTGATAATATTGCGAAAAACACTCAAACATTATCGGATTGTCAAAAATTAATGCCAGATGGTATTCCTCAGGATGTATGCCTAAGAGTCTTTGCCATAAAAGATAAAAGTTTTTCTTTATGTGAAAAAATTAGCAACCAAGACGAGAGAGAATTTTGTTACTATCAATTTTCTATAAATACAGACGATACTTCGGTGTGTGATAAAATATCAGACATAAAAATAGAATTGAAAAAAGATTGTTATTACGGAATCTGCGGTAAAATAAGTGATACAACCGAAAGAGAAAAATGTAAACAGGAAAAACAATGATAAGGAAAAATCATATTTTTTATACTTTTATTTAAGCTTTTAATAAATAAACTCAAATAGCATTAAAACGCAGGGGCAATAAAATAATTTTTATCTTTTAATCTCACCAAACAGGTTCTAACATCGTCCCCTAGATGACCCTGGCGTCAATAGTATCCCCTTAAACTAGGTTAATGGGGGTGTCAATAATACCGCCTTCTTGTGGGGGCGGTTTTTTGGTATATTGAAGTATATGGAACAAGAAACTAAAAAATTTCAATTTTGGAAAATCTTTATACCTTTATATATAATATTTTTCTTCCTTTTAATATTTTTGTTTTATGGATTTCCCCCTAATTTTAAAACCTGGAGGTTTGGCTTTGAAGAATTTTTATTTATTGCTTTTTTCTATAACCTTCCATTAACCTTAACCATTATATTTTTATTTAAGTCGGCGAGAGAGGAATTAACTACTTATCATGGAATAAAAACGTTTATAAAAGAAACTAACGGTTTATCAATATTTAGCTTTTTAATCGCAATTTTTGCTTGGACCTTATCTTTTGCTATTCCCAACTGTGGCGGTGCGCAGAGCACAGTCGGTTTCGGAGCCGCCTTAATGGGCATTGTATCTTTATTTTGGCTGAAAAGGAAAAAAGAAAAAGGAGTATTTTTTGCAATTTTGGGAATTGTCCTTGGTATTTTAGCATCTATTCTGCTTATGCCAATGTGCTAGAAGCTAACCAAGTTCTAACATCGTCCCCTAGACGAACCATCCATCAATAGTATCTCCTTAAATCAGGTTAAAGGTGTGTCAATAAAAGAATCGCCTTACGGGCGTAGGATAAAGGAATATGAAAAACAAAAAATTAATAATTACGATAGTTATTTTCTCGTTATTAGTATTTTTTGTCCTTATTGCGATATTTTTTGTTAAAAACAAAACAATCAAAATGATTGAACACGGTTGTTTAATTGTAACTGGCTATAGTTGGTGCGAAGCCAAGCAGAAATGTTTGAAAATTTGGGAAGAAGGTTGCGGAATAACAAATCAGCCAGCCAGCCTTGATAATATTCCTCAAGACAAGGAAACTTGCGAAATGCGGGGCGGTGAATGGGGCCCTATTGGTATTTTCCCAGAAGAGGAATGCAATCTTCCGACTTCAGATTCTGGTAAGACCTGTTCCAATCAAGACGAATGCGAGGGTGCTTGCCTTGCTGATTTATCACAAAAAGAAGAAGACAAGATTATAAAACAAAAAGAAGTAATAGAAAGAAAAGGTAAATGCACCTCTTGGCTAATTAACGTTGGTTGCGGGGCTCATGTTAACAACGGCAAGATTGATGGAATACTCTGTGCTGATTAAAAATTTTATTAAGGATTTTTTCCTAAATCTCAATCAACCAGGTTCTAACATCGCACCCTAGACGACCCTGGTGTCAATAGTATCCTCTTAAATTAGGTTAAAGCAGTGTCAATAGACAAGCAAAGAACCGCCTTCTTATCGGGGCGGTTCTCATGGTAGAATTAAATATATATGCAAAAAGAATTAAATAATTATGCTTTTATTGATAGCCAGAATGTAAATTTGGGCGTTCAAGATTTGGGTTGGAGGTTAGATTTTAGAAAATTGAGGATTTACTTAAAAGAAAAATATTCCGTGAAAACGGCATATCTTTTCATAGGTTATTTGCCAGAGAATAAAAATTTATATAGTTCATTGCAGAAATATGGATATTTGCTTGTTTTCAAGCCGGTAATGAAAAACGATAAAGGAGAACCCAAGGGTAACATAGATGCAGACCTGGTTTTACAATCAATGATCGACTATAACGAATATTCTAAAGCAGTTATTATTACGAGCGACGGTGATTTTTATTCATTGGTTGATCATCTCCATAGGAACAAAAAGTTAGAAGTAGTTTTAAGCCCCAATAAAGAGAAATGTTCCGTGCTTTTACAAAAAGCGGCTAGAGAGAAGATTTTATTTATGGATAATCTTAGGAAGAGATTGGAGTATATTAAAGCATAAACGAAAAAGCACCGCTTAGGGACGGAACCCAAAGAAGTGCTTTTTCATAGTGATTCTACTCTAAGATTAGCAAGGTTAAATAATATTGTCAACTATCTAAATTCAACAACGGCTAAAATAGGTTCTAACATCGCCCCCTAGACGACCCTGGCGTCAATAGTATCCAGTTAAATTAGTTTAAAGTAACGTCAAATAGACAAACAGAGAACATCCTTCTTATTGAGGAGATTTTTTGGTATAGTAAATCAATACGAATAATTAATAAACAACAATATGCCATTTATTACCCAGGGTAAAGCTAATATTAAATATCTCTTAATCGTGGTTTTAGTTGCCGCTGTTGCCGGCGGCATTATTTTTTCCGTCTGGAATTCTTATCAGAAGGAAATAGTTAGTTTGGATAAGGCTGCAGAAACAAATGATCAAAGACAGGTTGTCTGCACCCAAGAAGCTAAGATCTGTCCTGACGGCTCTTCGGTCGTACGGACTGGTCCTAATTGTGAATTTTCAGAATGCTCAGGAGCTATTAAAATTAATGTTTATAATTTAGTCTATTGTATCGGGCACAATGATACGGTTAGCAAAATAGAAGTTATCAACGGAAAAGTGGTAGAACCAGAAAGAACAGGACCTCTAGCAATAGAAGCTTATGATTACAAATGCTACTTACTTGATACTGATAATCTTTCTAAAAAAGAATTAACATCAAGCGAATTAAATAGCCTGACCATAGCATCAACATCTGAGAATTTCCCCGATGGCCTTAGAATCATTAAGGAGGTAAGTGATGCTTCACAAGGTGGTGCTCCTGGAGGATTAATTCTGTACACAGTATTTCTATCTAAAGATTCCAATAAGAGCCTTATTGAGAATGAAGAATCGCCAGTAAGAGTTTTCAAGCTAATAGGGTGGGTTATGTCGCCCCAAGACAATACTGCTAAAGACGAAACCGCTGGTTGGAAGACATATAGGAACGAGGAATATGGTTTTGAGATAAAGTATCCAAAAGATTGGACATACGAACAAAATATTTTTAGTTCCAAACCAAATTTAGTTTTTTGCCCAATCAACCTAACAGAAGTTCGGGATGGTGGGACTATCTGTAAATTAAAAACGGGAGCACCAAAACCTCAATATGAAGAGGGAATGATTTATCTTTTTTCCTATGGCGCTAGCAATTTACCTACTAGCCCCCCTTATAATTATTTAGGATTGGATTCAAAAAGCAATCACTATTATCTTTTTTCAGAACTTTCTGCTAATAAAAACACAGCCGATCAAATGATTTCTACATTTAATTTTACAGAAACATCAACAGAAGAAACAGTTGCAATGAGAGTCATATATTATTTGAAGGATAGTTTTGATATTGCCAACAAGACTTTCAGCATGGTTGAAGCTAAAGGAAAAACTGTAAAAAATGAAAATGTAATAAAAGTTATTGTCAACGATGAAACTAAATTTTATTATAATGGTGATGGAGCAACTAAATACATTACTTTTTCTGAATTTGTAAATGGTAGAAAAAATTCTTGCGAAGGAGACTATTGTTCAGGAGGACTTTATGAAACTATCATAGGTTCTTTATCTGGCGAAAATTCAATTAAAGCAAGTGAGATATTTTGGGGAGTGCAATAAATTTTAAGCTAAATTATCTCTAAACAGGTTCTAACATCCCTCCTTCATCAAGATTACGGACGGACGGGGGCGTTCCCCTAGACGACCCATTCGTCGCCTTGCTCCTCAGGGCAAGCCCTGGTAAAAACCGCCTTCTTGTTAGGGCGGTTTTTTGGTATATTGAAGTATATGGGACAAGAAACTAAAAAATTTCAATTTTGGAAAACTTTTATACTTTTATATATAATATTTTTTTTACTTATAATATTTTTAGGTTATGGGTTTCCTCCTAATTTTAAGACTTGGAGATTTGGTATTGAAGAATTTTTGATTTTTGCTTTTTTGTATGATCTTCCGCTAACCCTAGCCATTGTTTTCTTAATTAAGTCAGCAAAAGAGGAATTAACTACTTATCATGGAATAAAAACGTTTATAAAAGAAACTAACGGTTTGTCAATATTTAGCTTTTTAACCGCAATTTTTGCTTGGACCTTATCTTTTACTATTCCCAACTGTGGTGGTGCGCCGAGCACAATCGGTCTCGGAGCTGCCCTAATGGGCATCATAGCTTTATTTTGGCTTAAAAGTAAAAAAGAAAAAGGAGTGTTTTTTGCAATTTTGGGAATTGTATTAGGCATCTTAGGATTTTTTCTACTTATGACAATGTGCTAATAACCCAAAACAGGTTCTAACATCGTCCCCTAGACGACCCTTCGTTCAAAAATCGCCTTATGGGCGGTTTTTTGGTATAATATAATTAATTAATATTAGTTTTTAAAAATATGGACAAAAATTTCGATAAAATCATTTATACGGGAATTATACTCGGAGTATGCTTTATAATCGGTATTTCAATTAATGCCGGGTTCAATTACAAAGCAAAGCAATTGAGCAATGCGCTTTCAGTTACAGGTTCGGCAAAACAACAGATAACCTCAGATACCGCAAAGTGGAGAAGCAGTTTTTCCCGCACAGTTACGCCCTATGATCTTAATGCAGGATATTCTCAGATGAAATCTGATGAAAATCTTGTTTTAAATTTTTTAAAAGAAAATGGCGTAGATGAAAAAGATATAATAGTGTCTCCCGTAGCCATGAGTCAAAATTTCAAATACGATTCTAACGCTCCGAAAGAATATGATTTAAGGCAGACGGTAGAAGTCCAGTCAAATGATGTCGCTAAGATAACCCAAATTGCAAAGAATACCCAGAGTTTAATCCAAAAAGGAGTCATTTTTTCTTCTGATTCTCTGGAATATTATTATTCAAAACTACCCGAACTGAGGGTGGCCATGCTTTCAGACGCAATAAAAGACGCAATGGCAAGGGCTCAGAAAATTGCCGAAAGTAGCGGGAAATCCGTAGGCGCCATACAATCAGCCAGTATGGGAGTGGTTCAGGTTTTGCCGGTCAATTCCGTGGAAATTACTGATTATGGTTCTTACGATACACAAACCATTGAAAAAGAAGTGATGGTTACGGTAAAAGCATTGTTTGTTCTGAAATAATATAAAAATTTTTTATTTTTCAAGCTTTTATTTTAGGCCGAAGTTAACTTGGTCTTGGCACCTTTCTCTGTTCGATCTTAGGGGGAAGAACCCCTTATTATTCAGGTATTTTTGGTAAAATATAACAATATGAAAAACAAAATATTATTAATCACGACAATCGCGATTGTGTTATTAGCGATCTTAACTCTCGCCTCAACATATTCTATTAAAAGAGTTTGCGATCAAGGATCAGACCAGAAGGCACAAGCCTCTTGCTATCGGATTTCAGCTAAGGCTACGAAAGATTTGTCCTCCTGTGATAAGATACAGGATTTGGGAACAAGAGAATCTTGCTATCTGGATGTCGCTCAGGTCAAGCAAGATTTATCTATCTGCGACAAGATACAGGACCCATGGATAAAAGCATCCTGTTATCGTTATGTCGCCATAGCCAAACAAGATCTATCCATCTGCGAAAATGTATCGAATTATACCATAAAAAATGAGTGCTATTCGGCCGTCGCTTCAGCCAAGCAAGATCCTTCTATCTGTGACAAGGTAGAGATTGGGGCGATAAAAGAGTCTTGCCATGCTTCCATAAAATAAGAGGCCAAGGTATAGTAAAGAAAATAATTAATAAGCAGCGATATGTCAATCATTACTCAGGGAAAGAATAATTGGAAGTTTATACTGATTGTAGTCGTTTTGGCTATTTTTGCCGGCGTAGAAATATTGATAAATGTAAGCTCTTATAACAGCGATTTGATTTTTCTATCTTTTTTCAACGAGGGGAAAAAGCCAGAAAAAAATATCGACAATAAAATAGCCTGCACCCAAGAAGCCAAGATCTGTCCTGACGGCTCCTCGGTCGGTCGGACCGGCCTTAATTGCGAATTTGCAGAATGCCCAGCAGTAAAGACGGATGGAACAACAAATTTAATTCAAGAATCTTTTTCTTATCCCTATCCCGTTGAATATAGATATAATCATACTGCTACGCATTTTTTTGATTATTCTCTTACAGGGCTTTCTCTCGGGAAAAGAACAGTTCCTTCGTTTGTTTATACTTCAAATTATAAGCCAGGAAATGAAATCTATGCTTTAACCTTATATCTTAAAATTAAAAATATAGGTCGTTATGGAGCGGGCGTATGTCTAGATAACACTTTTAGATTATTGACCAACGAAGAGGGAGATTTATTAGCTCCTGTTAACGCTAGATTTAATGCCGATTGTTTATATGACGACCAAACATATTTTAACCAGGAGGTAATTTTTGTAGTCCCAGAATCACAAAAAATATTTAATATTACCACCGGCGGAGAATCAAATATATTTTTTACCGTAACCGTTTCGAGTGAAGGCCATCTTAAAGTAGAAAAAGCTTATACGGGAGGGCAAGGATAATTTACTTTAAACTAAGCTCTAGCATCGCCCCCTAGGCGACCCTGGGGAAAATTGCCTTATTGTTGGAGCGGTTATTTGTTATACTAAATGAACGTTTAATAATTAAAAAAAATATGCCGTTTATCACCCAAGGCAAAACGAACATCAAATATCTCTTAATCGTGGCCTTTGTTGCCACTATTGCAGCCGGTATTATTCTTGCCGCTGGTAATTATTAAGAATAATTTTTAGTTGAAATATAAAAGAGCAGACGATTTTTGTCTGCTTTTAAAATTTTTTAATTTTCTTTTCCCGCTCTATTGTGCAGGGCCGCCAAGCCGGCGATCTTAACGAATTTTTTAGCAAATCCATGGTCGTAAAGAAGAGCGTGAATGATTTTCCACAGCCTTACTTGTGGAATATATTGCAGAGCCTATAATTAAAGAACGTGGAGAGAAGTACAGTTAAAATAATTTTTTTTCTCTTTGTTTTAATATTAGTCCTTGGGATCGGAGGATTTTTTTTGTGGAAAAACAATCAAGAAACGCCACCAGAAAAATGGATGGAGGCAAAAATTAGTCCCATAGAAGATTTTATCACCGAAGAAACGTCCGAGGGAAAAATTGTTGAAAATAAAAAAGCGGGAATAAGTTTTAAGGTGCCGGCAGACTGGATCACTAAAGAAGATCCCTCTTCTTTTTATAGCCCAGACGCGAAGTTTAATGAAAAAAGAAGCGACATCCTTCAGCAAGGATGTAAGATTAATATAGACATAAGCTATATAAAAACAAACATTGATATCATTGAAAAATTTAGGAAAGAAAATATTTCTAAATTATCTTCGGCAACAAAGAATGAAAAATTTGAAAAAACAGAGCTAAAAAGTATACCTGCGCTAACTTATGGTTTTGACGTCGAGAATCTTAAAACGTCTTATAATTGGATTGATATACCGTTTCAAAATAGGCTTTATACCATATTGCTTACAAGCTCGATTCAAGAAGAAGTACGCTGTCAGGCAGAGTTTGATAAATTTTTAGATTCAATTTCCATAAATTCCAGTTAAAAAACTTTCAGAAAGAAATAGCTCTTTTAAATTAAAACAAAGCGAACCTCGGCTAGAGAGAGGTAGAAATAGCTCTTTTAAAAAATTGATAATAAAAACTGATTAAAATACCAATTTTTAATGGAACAGAATTTTAAGCGTCCCATTAAAAAGTTAATTTTTAGACTGATAAAGAGGAAAAATTTCAATATTTTACTGGTAATATTTATAGCGGGGTTTTTGATTTTGCCTAGAAATTGCATATCCGTGGACGATATTGAAAATATCACCCTGGAAGAAATAGAACAAAAACTTGAACTGCCCCAGAGAGATGCTCAAAATTTAATGAACACATTAAGGCAAACACTCACCACAGAATTGATAAATTTATGGAGTTCTGATTATGCTAGCGACGAAGAGACTGCCATAGCTGCAATTTTATTAAAGGCCGTAAAAATAGAAGAGGTGAACTATTTTTTTCAAGATGCTCCGATAGAAGCTACAAAAAATATTATAAAAGGAGCAATAGAAGCAGCTCAAATAGTTTTAATTAAAGATTTTTCTGGAATATTAGATAAAATTGAAAAAGAAACCGTTATAATGGCCGTAGATTACGGCGTAAGATCCCTGCTTGATAATGAAATCAGGATGAGTCCCGGAGCAATAAAGCTAAATTATTTTTCTTACAAAGGAGATGAAAAAGAGGTTATTTTTCAATATGTTATAGTTTTTCATTCTCTAGACGCTGAAAAAGCGGGAGTCGAAATAAGATTCTATTCTCCGAGCCCGATAGAAGCTCCAAGCGCCCCTAAATTTAGAAACTTATATTCGCTACCCATCCCTGATCTTAAAAAAGACATACCTCCTTTTATCGTCGATATTGTAGGTACGGTAAAAAAAGATCAATTTGATAATTATCAATGGATTGACGAAAACGATGAAAGGGGTCATCCGTTGATTAAAATTAGCTTTCCCTCGACAGTATCAGACCTTGGGATAAAACCCTCGGCCTTGTGGGAAAGACAAATACTGGATCCAATAGAATCCACAATTAAAGAGACAGAAGTCATTATAACTAAAACCACCGGTAAGTCACTCGGAATTACCGATATTTGGAACGAGATAAAATCATTCATTTCAAAGACTAGTATTTTTTTTCCGGCAGCAATAGTAGAAAATGAAATTAATAATCAGGAACAAGATGGAACTGATAATTTTTCTAATATCATCGATCAGCAATCAGAAAATTTCTTTCCCAACTATTTAACAAAAAAGCCTGCTGATAAAAAAACTCAAACTATCGAAAAAGATCTTGAAAATAATTCAGAGAATAAACTAACGCTAGGAGAGATTCAGGAAAGAATAGATGATATTTCAGAAAAAATAGACGTGATCAGCCAGAAGACCATTGAGATTACCGGCGTCAAGGACGATTCCGAAGATGAATCTTTAAAAGTTAAAAAAACCGCAAAAGATCAAGAAGAAGATGAAACAAAAGAAGAATCTGATAAAACAAGCGATTCGGAGAAAAACCAAAAAGAAGAGGTAGTTTTATGCGAGCAAAATGGAGGGTTGGCTAAAAGCCAAGTTATTTTTAATGAAATCGCCTGGATGGGAACGGAAAACTCCGCAAATGACGAATGGATAGAGTTAAAAAATATTTCCGGAGTTCCAATCAGCCTGGCTGGTTGGCAGATTTTTAATAAAGAAAAACAAATAAAAATAATTTTTACTAAAGAAACTATTCCAGGCAACGGACTTTTACTCCTAGAGAGAACCGATGACAATTCGGTCCCTGGAGTAACGGCAAACTTGGTTTATACGGGCACTCTCAATAATAAAAACGAATCTTTGTATCTTTTTGATAACAATTGCCAGCTCCAAGACGAGGTGATTGCCAATCCAAACTGGCCGTCGGGAGATAATTATTTAAAAAGAACAATGGAAAGGAAAATCGATTTAACATGGCAGTCAAGCGCTAATTTAATAGGCACCCCTAAGGCAGAAAATAGTTCTGGGTATTATGAATCTATCCCATCAGGGGGCGGAGGAGGAAGCTCCCCAGAGCCTCAGTTGCCGTCCCAGCCTAATTTAAAAGCGTTAATCAGCGAGATCCAAATCGCCTCAGCCACTAATACTTACGATGAATTCATTGAGCTTTATAATCCCAATGAGCAAGAGGTAGACATTTCTCAGTGGTCGATTCAAAAATCCTATTCTACCGGCACGGCTATTTATAAGAAGAATTTCGAAAAAGAAGACAGGATTCCGGGAAGGGGGTACTTTTTAATCATTAACGCCAGCAGTACAGATCAAAATTTATTTAATCTGGCAAATATAACGCACAAAGTATTCAATTTATCTCAAAACAACAGCATATACTTAGTTAATAATCAAAAAGAAATTGAAGGCGCTTCTGATATTGACATCGTTGATTTGGTCGGCTTTGGAAAAAATGTTTTCTCTCAAAATAATCCAGCGGAAAACCCGCCGGCGGGAAAGAGCATTGGCAGAAAATGGTCGACAACCAGCCAAAGTTATCTCGATTACGGCAACAACCAATCTGATTTTGAAATCCAGCATCCCACGCCTAGACTACAAAATCAAAGCCCTGACTCAGCGCTGAACCCAGAACCGCAACAGGCAGGAATTCCTTTGATGGTAGTCATTAATGAAATCGCCTGGATGGGAACCAGTGCCGCTAATTCCAATGACGAGTGGATTGAGCTTTACAATAACAGCTCAACTTCATTGGACTTGACCGGATGGAAAATAAAGAAAAACGGAGAAGATTTTATTAATATTTCAGATTCCACAATTCCCGGCTTTGGATTTTATTTGTTAGAAAGAACCGCTTCGGATACGACAGATATTATTGAAGATTATACCTATACTGGCGATTTAAGTAACAATGGCGAAAAATTAGAACTAATAAACGCAGAAAATACTTTAATCGATGCGGTAGATTGTTCTAGCGGATGGTTTGCTGGAGCTACTTCGCCTTTTTATATCTCAATGGAAAGAATTGATTCTACTACCAGCGGCAGTTCTTTTGCGAATTGGGGAAACAATAATTTAATCATAAGAGCAGGAAGGGACGCAAATGGGAATAATATTAATGGGACTCCGAAAGCCAAGAATTCTGTTTCGATGCCCTTCACGTCAATTTCTATCTTGCCCTTCGCAGAATTTTCTGAAATTAATTTAACCTATCATGGAAGTCCCTATGTAATTAACGGTCTTTTGTCCGTTCCTAAGGGCAAGGTTTTAATAATAGAAAAGGGGGTAATTTTAAAATTTTCTAAAATGTCAGGGATTGAAGCCGAGGGAAGAATAGATGCGATTGGTGGTGAAGAAAACGAAAAAAAGATAGTTTTCACTTCACTAAATGACGATAGTTTCGGCGGAGATACAAATGGTGACGGCTTTTCAATTGGTTACCCCGGAGATTGGGCGTGGCTTTATTTTAAAGATAGTTTTGGTTCGGTCTTTAAAAATACAATTTTTAGATATGGGAGCGAAATTTTCGGTTGTTTTCCCGTCGACGTCTGTTTTACTAGGGGAATGATTGAGGTAGAAAGCGGGGGAATCTTAATTGAAGATTCGATAATTGAAAAAAGCCGGACAATGGGAATATGGTTGCTTTACTCTTCGACAACGGTGAACAACGTAAGCTTTCTTGATATGGAAGGGGCAGCCATTGATTCTTTTGATATAACATCCGGAATATTTATTATAGGAGGAAGTCCCACAATAATAAATTCAAAATTTTCAGGTAATAAATTCGGCATTAAAGTTACCTCAAAAGCAACGCCTAAAATTGAAAATAACATTTTCGAAAATAATACCATTCCGATTTACTTTGATGACGCCTCCCCTTCTTTCAAAAACAATAAAGCTGTAAATAATGATTTGGATGGAATTTATGTCGGAACAGAATTTGTTTCATCAACTACTTGGCAAGCTGATTTACCCTATCTTGTTGAAAACATGGTAATTGAAGCCGGGGCAGTAATTAATCTCGAGCCGGGAGTAATAATAAAATTTATAATGAGATCATCATATAAAGGAGGAATGGACGTTTATGGAAAACTTTTAGCCCAAGGTAACAATTCAAACCCCGTCATTTTTACCTCTTTTTATGATGATGAATATGGGGGCGATACCAATAATGACGCAAACAGTTCCATACCGAACAAGGGGGATTGGCACTGGCTTCGATTTTTTTCTTCAGGTTCCGTTTTAGACAATGCCGTAGTTAAATACGGAGGATCAGAGGGGTCGGACTGGTGGAATAATTTTGGAGCAATCACAGTAAAAGAAGACGAGGAAGATATTGAATTTACCATTCGAAATTCAGAGATAAAAGATAATGTTTACGGGGTTTATGTTTGGGGTCCTTGCGAAAATTTTAGATATATTTACTTAGAAAATAACACTTTTTTGAACAATAAATACGACACGAATTGTCCCTAAAAGAATTTTTTAAATCCAGAAAAATATTTTTCAAATAAAAAAGCCTTAACGATAATTCGAATAAGGCCTTGTTTTTCCGCTTATGGCGGATTTTTCAAAAATAAATTTTTTGAGTTTTTTAAATTTTTAAGGTTCTATTACCCTGCACCTCGAGTACGGGGTTTTTCGGAAAGCGGAAATTCCTATGGAAGAATGCTTTCTGTCGCCCGCCCAGCCGCGTATCCTGATAAAATCGCCAACGCAAATGCGGCAATTGTTCATTCCGACATCTACAACGTCGCGGCACCTGATCCAGGTGTTAAAGTTGGGATACGCTTTGTTGATTTTGTAATAAAGGATGTTTTTAGTAAGCTCCTCTACCACGAGCGGCCCTCGATATTCAACAGGCAGCATTTCTAATTGTTCCTGATGGGTTTTTTCTGTGGATCCGGGCACGCTTTCAATAAGCGTCAAATACCACTTAAACCAGCAGGTTTTAACTCTAGCAAAGTCCTGGTCTTCATACCAAGGATGTGCTTTGAGCTCTTGCTTGCCCGTAAAAGGATTCAATTCATGCCATTTCAGCACATTAAGGGGCTCGTTATATATCTCGTAAAGCCCCAAAAAAGCAAAATGCGTTTCCTTTATTCTTTTTTCCTTTACGAAAGGACAAGGAGCATTCAAAACGCTCTCGTTCCACGGGAACTCGGAAATTTCTTTGAGCTGTTGCTCTGAGAACCAGATCCCGTAGTATTTCAACCACTCTTCCGGCCCAAACAAATTTTTTCCGAGTATGGCACGGGCGGATTCTCGATCAATCGACGCGTGCGGTTCATTACGGGGCATAACTTTCGTTATGACTCTAGCGTTCTGAAGTTCACTTCTCAAGATACCTTCTCCTTTTTAGTTAGACTGCCTAAAACCCTCGTTTCATTTTACGAGAAAATGTTCGGAGAAATTTTTAGGCTTGTTATTTATAACAGGCCATTAAGAATCTGTCAAGCTTTTGTCATGGTTACAAGGTATTGAACCATGAAAGCTTGACAGATTTATTCCTTATCTTATAATGTTTTCAGTACATTTTATCTTAATAAAGGGAGGTAAAAATGTTTTGGCAGTTAACGTTAGTAATGTTAATAGCAATCAGTGTTTGCAGCGTAGTGCTGATTAAGGTGGTGGCTGATAGACTTCCTAAAAGATCAATAGGAATTTTTTATCAGTACTTGTTTTGCGCAACATTGGCAATCGCCTATGCTGCGCTAAATGGTAAAGTAGAAATAAGCTCTGGCTTGATCCTGGTAGGAGCAGTCGGATTTATCAACGCTTTCGGTGCTTACTTCCAATGGCAGGCGTACAGTTTAAGCTTAAGCAAAACAGCGTTATTCTTCCCTCTTATGGAGGCCCTAACCATTGCGCTGGCAATAACCTTCTTGGAAGAGGCAGATCTCTGGAATAACCAGCTAATTTTTGGCGCAATGCTGTGCTTTGCCGCAATGTGGCTTTTCCGGCTTCCGAATAGCGAGGGCAAGGATAAAGAAATTTTAAGCGGAAAATGGCTTTCATCTACCATATTAATGGTCCTAATCTTTGGACTGGTAGGATTTCTGGTAAAGCTCTTTTCTTTCCAGATTCCCATGGAAACTTTTCTCACGGGTTGGTATGTTGGAGCTTTAGTCGGCGCTATTCCTATTCTTGCGCTGGAAAAACAAAATCCTTTCCTTGTTTCAAAAAAAACCATCTTGATAATAATGCCCGTGAGCATTACTATTATCGGAGCGCTGTTCGCTCTTTACTGGACCTACCAATTAGGTGGTCCTGTAGCCGTGGTTCTTCCTATTAGAGGATTGGCCATTACTGCAATTCCTGCTCTTCTCGGATTGTTCGTTTTTAAAGAAAGAAAAGAACTTTCTAAGCGGGAGTGGCTGGGCTTTGCAATCGGCGTTGTCGGAGTAATTCTGATTTTACTGAAATAAGGCAATCCCTCAATGAGCAGATTTAAAAAATTCTGCTCTTTTTTATTTGGCCCTAATATTGATCATTAAAAAATTTATGGACTAAAAAAGAGAAGGTTAATCAAAAAAATAATCATTTTTTTAATTTTTTCTCATGAAAAAATCATTTTTTAAAGAAATAAATGATAATCAAGATTCTATTGAAAATAAGCTATTAATTTGCTATACTTTTTAAATGTTCTCAATGAACAAAGATTTTTTAATTCAACTTACAAATAACCTTTATCGCCTGACGCTCCTTTTCCCCAAAAAGGAGCCCTTAAGGTATAAAATGAGGGAGCTGGCTGACGACATTTTAGCAAGGCCTAATGACAAGGATTTGGAGGCTTTAAACAGGTTTTTTGAGGTGGCAAAAATCCAGAACTGGGTGAGTCCTTTTGACGTTTTGGCAATCCAAAAAGACTATGATAACATAAAAGAGGAGTTGAGTTTAGTAAACGAAAAAACGCCTCAAATTTTCCCTGAAGCCGCAGCTCCCAGGGCTCTTTCCCAGATTGTTAATAACAGCAGCATTATGCCCGAAAGCTTTTCCCGGATGCATGAATTGCAGCCGTCTGAAAGAAATGACAGACAGGAAAGAATCATGGCTTTTTTAAGAGAGAACGGTCGGGCCCAAGTTTGGGAAGTAAAGCAGGTATTTCCGGAAGTAACCAAAAGAACCTTGCGAAGAGATTTTGAGCAAATGCTCAGCCAGGGGGTGATTGAGAGGCTGGGAGAGAAAAACAATACCTTTTACCAAGTAAAAACTCTTAAAGACTAGGTAGGACATACATATATATAGGTAGGACAAGTTGTCCTACCTTATTCCTGATAAAATCATGGCAAACCAAAAGAAAGAATTTGGCGAAATATACGATAAATATATAGAAAAAATATATAGATTTGTCTTTGTAAAGGTAAGCTCTCAGGACATTGCCCAGGACATTTGTTCGGAAACTTTTTTAAAGGGCTGGGAGTCTTTTAAAACCCAGAAGATTGATAACCCCCAGGCTTTTTTATACAGAATTGCCCGTAATTTAGTCATTGACTATTATCGTGAAAAGGGTAGGACAAAGATAGTTTCAGCCGAATATTCTTCAATTCCAGACCCAAGGGCGGGATTTGAAGAAAAGATTGCCTTAGATTCAGACCTGGAGCAGGTTAAAAAGGCTTTGTCTAAATTAAGCGATGATTATCAGAATGTGGTGGTTCTGCGCTATTTGGAAGATCTGCCCATTCCAGAAATAGCCAAGGCTTTGGACAAGACAGAAGACGCCACCAGGGTAACTCTTCACAGGGCACTAAAGGCTCTTAAAAACGAGGTTAACAGGACAGCTTAAAGTAGGTGTAATATTATCATTGGTTTTACGTCATACTATAATCATGTTGACCGAAAAACAACTCATCAGCAAAATCAAAGATTTGCGCCAGATCAAGCCCAGCCAAAACTGGGTTTCTTTTACTAAAAGCCAGATTCTGGGCGAGGACGAGAAAAAGGGCTTCGCTCCTTTTTTGAATTTCGGAGGGTTTAGACTAAAATTCGCCATGGCCAGCATTATGACATTAGTCTTGATGCTCGGGAGTTTCGGAGTATTGGAGCACTCTTTACCGGGCGATTTATTGTATTCAGTAAGAAGCGCTTTTCACAAGGTACAGACAGCTTTGATTCCGGAACAGGAAAAACCTGCATATCAGCTTAAATTAGCCAATGACCGTTTGGATGATCTGGCCAAAGCGCCGGCTAAGAATTTAGCTCCCACCATCAGCGAGTATCAGGCAAATATTTCCGAAGCTGCCAGAGAGCTGGTTAAAATGGAAGCAACAAGTTCAGACCCGGTGGCAATCAGGAAGATTGTGGATGCGAACAAGAAACTTAATGAAAACAGACAGAAGGCGGAATCTCTGGGAGTGGTGATAGGGGGAGAAAAAGAAACTGCCGAATGGAACAATGCCTTGAAAAAAGTGGTTGGCGATGTGATAAAAGACCTGGAAGGAAGGACGCTGGCTGACGGAAAGCAGGAGGTTTTAGATGAAATGAAAAAACTGTTTGAAGAAGGGAAATATTCAGAATCTCTGGAGTTTTATTTAACCAACCAATAAAAAAACAATTGAATTAGAGGATAATTTATTTATTTTAACATTGGATAATCGCAAATTTTCGTGGTTTCAAAGCTTTAACCACGAAACCTACGGTCGACGCGAGGAAGTAACAAAATTATTAGTCGAAAATTACAAGAAAATAAACAAATGCAAAATATAACGAAAAAAATCATAGTCGGCATAGTAACGATTGCTTTAGCTGCTACGATTGCCTCCCCGGCCTCAGCCGCAACAGTTGACGAATTGCAGGCCCAGATCAATAGCTTAATGGCTACGATCCAAGCTCTGCAAGCGCAATTGAATACGGCCCAAGGCGGAACAGCTGGAACAGGTGCTTGCGCAGGTATTACCTTCAGCAGGTCACTAAAGCTGGGAATGGCAGGCAATGACGTAAAATGCTTACAATCAATTTTGAATCAAAGCGCTGGCACTCAGGTTTCCGTAACAGGAGCCGGAGCGCCCGGAGCTGAAACCACTTACTTCGGTGCAAAAACCCAAGCAGCGGTCATAAAGTTCCAGGTAAAATACGCTTCCGAAGTTTTAACCCCAATCGGTTTAACTGCCGGAACCGGATTTGTCGGTGCAAGGACTATTGCCAAATTAAACACAATGCTAGGATCGGGAGGAGTAATAATTCCAGGCGTTACCGTAGCAACAGCAGCCTTGGCAGCCGATAACCCGGCAGCCTCTGCAGTTCCTACCAGCGCAGGAAGAGTCCCGGTCTTAAAAGTAAGACTTCAAGCTTCAAGTCAGGACGTGACTGTAAACAGCTTGACATTCAAGAGGACCGGAGTCGGCGCCTCTTCAGCCTGGGAAGCAATGTATCTTTACGTTGATGACATAAGAGTAACGACTTATGGCAGAACAATCAGCGTTGACGACCAGACTGTTGAATTCCCAACATTAAACTTCACCATTCCTGCCGGACAGTATAAGACAATCACCCTAAGGGGCGATGTTGCAACCCTTGCCGCAGCAGGAGGACAAAGCGCCTTTCAGTTGATTGCGAGTAACGTTGCCTTTGCCGGATTGCCGGTCATGGGTAACACGTTCACAATCGGCGGAGTAGGAGTAGGAACCGTAACACTAGCAACCGGAAATTCTGTCATCAGCCCCATTGTTGGAGCGCAAGGTGCCACAATCGGAAGCTTTAAGGTTACGGCCGGTAACCAAGATGTTGAATTAAAACAAATCATCTTCACCATTACCGGAACAATAGCAAGAGCCAATGTTACAAACATTAAACTCTACTATGAGGATCAGCTTTTAGGCCAGGCGGCCGGAACAGATACTTATGACAACGCTGTCGTAACGCTGTCCACGCCTTTCACCATTGCCAAGACATTAATTAAGACTTTCACCGTCAAAGCGGATATTGGAGGAAGAGTGGGAGACACTATAATCACCAAGATTCTTGAAAACGGAGATGTTTTAGCTAATGACAAGGTATTTGGTTTTGGATCTGTAATAACTGGAGCCCCAGTACTGTGTGACGGTGCTGCAGGCGTTACCTTAAAAGGAGGAACAGTCTCCTTGCAGGATCTCGGTCCGGTAACCGGAAAAGTTGCTAAGAGCAGCCAAGACGTTACCTTGACTAAGTTTTCAATGACTTCCAACCGAGGCATTGAAGTGATAAAACTTGGCGTAGCTCTTAATGCCGGCGCTAGCATTATAGACGGCGACGACACAACTTTAATCACTGATTTAAGGATTAAAGACGCTGACACGGGATCCACCTTGATGACAGGAACATTGCCGACAACCGCTACAACGGGTGTTGCTTACGGAGTCATTACGATGACCGGAAGCTTCAACATTACAGCGGGTGCGACAAGAAACCTTGTTGTTACTGTGGATATCGGAAGCGGCGCAGCAATGGATAGCCAAACCATCAAGGCAGACTTGTCCATGATAGCTTACAGCGGAACCCAGGTTTATATCCGCGATGTTGTTACTGGCGACTACGTGAAGACAACTGAAATTGTCCCAACAACAGTTTCCGGTGATAACCAGACAATCGAAGCCTCAAGCTTAACAGCATCTCTGAATTCTAACCCGATCAACCAGGTGGTTGTTACCGGTGTTAAGGATGTTCCTGCTCTTGGTCTGTTGTTAACTGCCGGAGCCGGTTCAGATGTCACTGTCAGGCAAATTGATGCGACCCTTAGGGTTTCTACCAACGTCGCTGACTACGCCTCGACGTCAGTAGCCACAAGAGACAAGGTTCAATTAGTAAAACTTTACGATGGAACCACTGTATTGTCTCAAAAGGTTTTAGACGATTCGGGTACAGCAGGCGTTAGTGCTATCGGAACGGTCCAGTTTGACGGTCTTAACATTGCTATCCCCAAGAACACTTCAAAGATTTTGACAGTCAAGATAGACACGGCTTCCAACCTGACCCAGACCTACTATGCGGCAGTTGCCATTGCCACAAGTACTATTGATGCCAAGAATGCAAATGGTGATACGATTGCGGCAGCAGGTGGCGCCAACACGGCATACACCAGCCGTCACGTAACCATTCAGACTCAAGGAACTTTGACCATGGCTGCCAAGACCTCTGCAACTCCTATTTCAGCTAATATAGCAGTAGGAGCAGAAGCAGACGGAAAGAGCGGGGTAGATTTGTTAGCCTTTGATCTTACTTCTGCAAAGGAAGATATAAAGGTAACTAAGGTTGTTGTCAGTGAAACGGGTGACGGTAGCGGCAGCAACTTCAAAGCCATTTATCTTTACGCCGGAAGCGAACTGATCAAGGCAACCGTGTTCCCAGCCGGAATATCCGACGCATCTTTCAGCAACATTGCATACATCGTCCCTGCCAACACAACAAAGACCTTAACTGTTAAGGCTGATTTGGCTGGCATTGACGGAGTAATTTTAACCAGCGGTTTAGCTGTTAAAGTCAAAGTTGCCACAACCACAATTGAGGCTATCGGAAACTCTTCCGGTGCGACAATGGTTACCGCAGGAGTATCTCCAGAAGGAAATGACCAATACACCTACAAGACAGTTCTTGAGGCTAAACTGGCCAGCAATTCTCCTTCAGGGCCTTCGATTAAAGGCGGAGCTCAGGATGTGTTACATCTTGACCTTGTCAATATCGGAGCTTACGATGCTTTCTGGGCGTCATCTACGACCTTTACGATTGGATACACCGCAGGAACAGGTGGCCATACTACCACGTCTGCTGCAAGATATGCTACCATTTATGACAGTGCTGATTTATCGACTCCACTAGCAAGCACCACTGTTGCAATAAACACAACTCTTACTGCAGGAGCAGCAACCTTTACGCTTGCTCCCGCTACTGATCTTGCAATTGGCGCTGGTCAGACAAAGACCCTTGTTCTTAAGTTCGATACCTCTGATGTAGGTTCGGCCGGCGGAGCATCGTTCAGGTTTGACATCGCTGCAGTTGGTAACTTTACTTGGTACGACGCGTACACGTACGTTAGCGCGAGGACGAGATTCCTTCCGATTGTCGGAGGAACTCTTACTTACTAACGTTAGTCAACCCATCCTTGTGGGGTTTCAAAAAGGCGCGGCTTTAAGCCGCGTCTTTTGATTTTAAAAATCTTTGTGATAAAATTAATTCAACATGAAAAAGCTTTCCAGGACGATTTTTATATTTTTTTTACTTGTTTTTTTTCCGCTTTTTGTTTTTGCCGATGATGTCGGCCAGAGGAATAATTTTTCCATTAATCCTTCCTACGATCTTCAGAAAAGAGAAGAAACCTCGGCTACCTTGCAGAAGGTCAGCAACCAAATTTATTATTATATTGATGATAACTGGTGGAACAGCCTAGATTCTTCGAAAAAAGAAACAATCCTTAAAACCCTGGAAGGCCTCTCAAATGAATTTGAGAAAAGAATATATCCTACTTTAGTTTCTTATTTCGGCCCCGAATGGAGGCCCGGAATCGATAAAGACTCAAGGATTACAGTTTTACTTCATCCGATGAATGAAAGCGCAGGAGGTTATTTCAATAGCGGAGACGAATATCCCAAGATCCAAAATCCCAAATCAAACCAAAGAGAAATGGTCTATCTGAATACTCAGTATATTGAGAAGCCTTTATTGAAAGGTTTTTTGGCCCATGAGCTCGTCCATTTGATCACCTTTAATCAAAAAGACAAGACCTACGACGTTTCAGAAGATATTTGGTTGAACGAAGCCAGGGCGGATTATGCTCCGACCCTGCTCGGCTACGACGATGTTTTTGAAGGATCTAATCTTCAGATGAGAGTAAAAATGTTTTTGGAAAAGCCCAGCGACTCGCTGACTATCTGGGAAAACGGCAAGTATGATTACGGGGTAATAAATCTTTTTACCCAATATTTAGTTGAAAATTACGGAAAAGAAATCTTAACCGACTCCCTTTTTTCTAAAAGCATAGGAATATCAAGCATAAAGGAAGCCCTGAAGAAAAGGGGATATAGCGCTAGTTTTCCCCAAATTTTTGAAGATTGGACAATAGCAGTCCTGATAAACGACTGTTCCCAAAGCGACAGATACTGCTATAAAAATTTAAATTTAAAAAAGGTAAAAATCAACCCTCAATTAACCTTTCTTCCCTTAACCGGAGAAACGTCTCTTCAGTTTACAAATGCTAATTATGACTGGTCGGCAAATTGGTATA
>Ga0315275_10000015_pt1 | contig 144147 bp, 129 predicted proteins | sample YL17G03_0_MG_FD_205557 | JGI IMG/M metagenome (GOLD analysis project Ga0315275, IMG submission 205557) | Sediment microbial communities from Yellowstone Lake, YNP, Wyoming, USA - YL17G03_0 | ecosystem: Environmental > Aquatic > Freshwater > Lake > Sediment | place: USA: Wyoming | collected... | reverse complement strand
TGACTCCCCTCAAATTATAGGTCTCTTCCAACAGGAAATTCCACATTGGAACTTTGAATTGTTAGGTGTGACTCCCCTCAAATTATAGGTCTCTTCCAACTATTAAAGTGATTCAGATTTAAAGTACTTAGGTGTGACTCCCCTCAAATTATAGGTCTCCCCCAACCATACCTTCAGAATCTCCTGTGTTTGCAAGTAATTCAGACCAAAAATGGATTCAAAAAATACCCAAATTCTTTCGTAATTTATATAAACATACCTATTTTTTGAATCCTGGTAATAGTAAAATAACGGCAATCTGTCCTTATCAACATAAAATGTTTTATCATTTTTAACCACCGGAGTTAAATTACCAAACTCTTTGTTTAACCACTTTAATACAATTCCTTGTTTATTCATAATCACAAAGATACAAAAAAAACCCACTTTATTCAGGTGAGTTCTCAATTTTAATTGGATTTAATTTTTCCATTTTCCGATACGATGTAAAATCATTAATCCATTTTTGTTCGTCAGATATAACTTCACCCATTTTTTCAACAATAGGTCCAATCGCAATATGTTTGTCTTCCAACTTACCAGTTAAATAACCATCCAACCAAATATAAAATTGTTTATGTGTCATATTTAATCCTCCTCAATATTAAAATCTGATTCTGTTTCATCACTAATTTTATCCCATTCCAAATCTTGATTTCCTCTAAAATCAACTTCTTCAAAGAATTTTTCTTCATCTTGTTCAAAAAGTTCCGCCTCTTCGTCCGTTAAGTTTGTAAAATACTTACAAGTTGTGACGTAAGTTTCAAACCATACAATTTTCTTTCCCATTATTTATTTATATTAATCAAACAATTCAAAATCTATATTAACGTGGTTACACCCATCACACATATATGTGGGGAACGGAACCAACGTGTCTTCCGAACTTCCAGTCATTAATTTAGAAACTTTCTTTATTAACACAACCTCTTTGAAGTATTTTGACCCACATTTTTCACATACCACCGTTGGTTGTTTTTTTAAATCAATTTTTGGTTTTAAAATCTCATCCATATTATTTTATTATATAATTAACTTTTATTTTTCCTGCACCAACATAATCCCAACTTGTTGTTGATGTCCATATCATTTGTATCGTTCCTTCCATACCCAATTATAATTAATCTTTTTTATTTTTTCAAGTATTTCTTCATATCCATATCAAGAATTGTGTTAATTACTTCTTTTGGAACTCTAAACTCTTCAAACTGACCAGTTTCTTTTACCAAAACAATAATCCCACCATATAACTTAATATTACCATATTTTGATCCTTGCAACATCTTAAGTAATAACTTACCATAAAACGGAAGTTGTGTGAAGTAATGTCCCAACGCATTGTTTGGGTGTTTTTGGAAGGGATATTTCATTTTTTTGGTGAAGAAATTCTCCTCAAAGTTTTTTGGTTTGTTTGTCTTCCAATCAGTTATTATCAACCCAAATTCAGTCCCTTCTTTATTCATTATTAACCAAAACTTATCTGGTTGTCCAACATACCCAAATTCATTACAACCCAAAACAATTTCAGTATCCAACAACACCGCACCCCTTTCTTTCATTAATTCCAAGAAATTAGTACCAGCAGATACCATTGAATCCCCCTTTAATATTTGTGTGAAATCACAATCAAAGATTGGTTGTCTCACTTCTTTTGTTACACCAAACATTTCAAGTGATTTTTTTTCCAATATGAAATGGACTCTTGACCCCATGTTTGTTGAGTATTCTCCAGCATCAGACCACTCCTTTAATAAACGAGCCTTTTCCACAGGATCACCTTTGGCTTTCTTCTCGGAAATTCCATCAGAATCAAATTCATCGTAGAAATATTTCATTACCTTTGATACCGACGGCCAATCAGATCTTAAATTAGTCTCCACATCCCTCATAGTATAGGTATGTGATTCTTCCTCAAAAGTAAGTTCTAATTCATTTTGTCTATTCTTAATGATCTCATTAATTTCGTCTCTTATTTTATATAAATCCATATCACCCTCTCATTTTAAAATAAAAATCATCTATCTGACCTTTTAGATCACAGACATCCTTATCATCTATTAATTTTATTATTTTTATTCTACCATACAATGAACCACCATTTAATTCGTGATATAACTTTGAAGCATTAGACCAAGCATCGGCATCCAAACAAATAACAATCTCACCTTTGGCGTTATTGTAAATTGTTTCAAACAATACTTGAGACATATGTTTCCCCAACATCGGTATTGAGTTTGGTAGGAATAACCCATCAAAAACCCCCTCAACCAAATAAATATCTTTATCCCAATCAATAATGTTTTCCCAAAAAATTATCTCATCTTTAGGTGCAATTGGATTCTTATATTTATATCTACTGTTAGGATCCCAACTTCTTGAGATATAGTAGTTTAATTCATTCTTTTTATTGTAAGAGGGTATTATTATTCTACCGTTATGATCACCGGTATCACAGAACCCAATTTGGTATTTCTCAACCATCTCATCTGTAATCCCACGATTTTTAAGATAGTTCATTGCTTGTCTCCTAACAGGATATACTTGACTAACCTCACTAAACTTTTTATATCCATCAGGTAATCTTACTTTATCAATTTTTTTTTCTCTAACTTGAATTGTTTCAGGTTTTAGAATATTATAAAGTTTTTTTTGTTTTTTATTACCAAATTTATCAAATAACTTACCTAAAGATCCGTGAGTACCTTCACTATCTCCGCACGACCAGCAGTGAAAAACTGATTTTTCAATATTAACCTCTAAGTTACCCTTGTTATTATCATCATCACATATTGGACAATTCCACGAAACTTGGGATCTGTTTTCATAAATTTTCTTTGGGTCTCCTAAAAATTCACTAATTATTTCAACTACATCGTCAAATTCGTCCATAAGACAAAGATAAGAATAAAAAATCAATTATCCAAACTTCACAAGTTTTTATGTTTTACTATATTTATTTGGTATATGCCAACAGATATAACAATAACCAACGCTTTGGGTCAAACACCTTTTGATATTTATGTATGTGATACAGGATACACAACCTGCATCTATGTATCAACTATCGCCACCGGTGATTTACCATATATTTTTGAGATTCCACCAATTTTTTCATCTTTAACAGATTTTATTGTTAAAGTGGTTGATGATAATAATTGTGTCGTAACCGATACTGTAACAGTTTAATTATGCCTTGTTTATTAGAATATTGTATTAGTGGTACCGGAACAAATTATGATGGTGGATATTTTTCCGCAGGAACTTATGATGGGTATGATTATTACACAGGTGATACCTACACTATTTATTACTCCACGGGACAAACACAATGGTGTTTAGCATCCACATTAGGAGATCCAACTTGTTTATTATTTGGTAAATCACCTTGCTCAAGTTTATGTCCTGACTTATGTGATGAACTTTTTGGACCAGGACCTTGTCCATCACCAACACCAACACCAACCGCCGCTTGTAATATAGATTTTGACGGTCTTTTTGATTGTGAGGTTACCGTTACCCCCACAGTAACACCAACCGTTACCCCAACAATGACACCAACAATGACACCATCCTCAACTAATCCTTGTGGTGGAGTTTCACTCGTAGTTAGTGGTGTTACATATACACCAACACCTACACCAACACCTACAGTCACACCAACCCAATCTGCAAGTATTTTAAGACCTTGTAATTATAATGGGTTAGTAATATTTAATACCGTTGATGATTATATCAGATGTGCAAACAGTAAACAATTTAGAGATTGTAGTTCAGGATTTATCTATTCTACAACCGATGTTGTTCTAAACCCAACTGGAGGAACTCCTGTTGTTGAGTATGTATATGGTGCAACAATTAATGGGAACGATATTTGCGTTACTTACATTGGGGTTGTTGATAACATTAGTGGATCTGACGTTGTATCGTTAAATATTGAGTATGGTCCTGATTGTAGTCCTTGTTTACCAATACCATCACAAACACCAACAATGACACCAACAATGACACCGACGGTAACACCTTCATCAACACCTTCAGTATGTTGTGAATATATTGTTACCAATTTACTATTTTCTGCCAACACATTTACCACAACTAATTGTAGTAATGGCGTTCCACAAACTAATAACATAGGTGGTAATTCTATTATAACAATTAAATCTTGGACTGTTCCTAGTGGAACTAACATAAATGTTGTATTTGTTGATTGTCCTTGTATAACACCAACCCCAACACCAACACCATCATCAACAACCCCATAAAAAAAATATCGGACAATTATTGACCGATATTTTTTGTAAAGAACCATCTTTACATTATTATTGTTTTGTAAAGAAATATCTTTACATTATTATTATTTCCAAATTTCTTTTGATTGCATATAACCTAAAACACAGGCGTAAGCATCTGTTTGGTCAAAGTTTTCTTTCTTGAGCGTATTATTTTTGGTATATAACCATTGTATTTGTGGTTCTTTTTTTGCAACAAGATCCCAAATTATATGTTTCTTATCAGCATCTTTTGGAAGACCCCCAAATAAAACATACTTACCTTTATCATTTGGTTGAACCAATTCTGGGAATGCAAATTTTCTTGAGTTATAAGTGGATATAAATTCAGGAACAATTCCCAACACATCATATATTACTTTACAAATTAAAGTGTTAAATCTTAATAATGTTTGAACGGTATATACGTTGTTTGAGTTAAGTAATGGTTCTTCAATTATTACATTTGCAATACCCAAGTTCTTATACTCCATTAATTTTGTCTTGAATATTTCCGATTTTAACATCAGTTCCAAGATTTTACTGTCACCAGCGTTTTTTGGTCTTGGTGAGATATGTGTTAATTCCAACAATTCTTGTTTTTGGATATCAAATAACGCCCACCCAATAGTTGTTGTTGAGACATCAAGACCTAATACTTTAGGTGAATTTTTAATGTTTTTTACCATAAAAAAATATATATAATAACAATATAGTGTTTATCAAGAAAAATTAAAGTTTTTTTAAAAATCCAACTTCACCAAGAATTGTTGTATCCCCTGTCTTAACACTGGTGATTGTAATTTAGATACCACAAGAATGTCTTTATTTTTATCTAATAACGATATTTCAGTAATATATGATTTGGTTCCTTGAGTCCAAGTTGGGTTAGAAGTATTTTGGAATTCAGCAGCCCCAAGATTAACTTTATATTTCATTTCATATATTGTTGCTTGAATATCGGTTTCAATTCCACCATAAAAATAGAACTCATCACCAAAATTAAGTGTCTGACCTGTAGTTCCAAGATCCACCATATCAATATAATCATTAAGTACATATGTTGATCCACTACTATAAAGTTCAGGAGTTATAACAAAGGTCGTCCCTGTGATCCCCGATTGTGTTAAATAACCATTTACTGTCGTTGCACTAATTGCGTCCGTAAAATCAATCAATACCCACCCCGTAGGATCAGGTCTAGTCCCCGTAATAACTTTCTGACATAATATCTCAAACTTATTACCATAAAATCCTGTAGGTACATTACACGCAACCGAACATTCGGTTCCCGCAGTAAATCCTGGTTGTGATAAACAATTAAATTCGGCACCAAATCTAATCCCAACATTTTTAGATGTATCAGGATTACAATCGTTATTATTACCAACAACTTTTGAGTAATAATTACAATGTAATGAATTTGTGAATCCACTCTCATTCGTTAATCTATAAGTAACAAACATTGTCTCATTATTACCCGTTAAGATACCATCCACAGTCGTTGTAGGTGTTCCACAAGTATTTGGTGTGATTAACGATATTTGAGGAGCTGGTAGAGTCCAATTTCTATTTGACTTATAAGACATTGCCGCAACAACTTCTTCATCATCAATAATAATAATCTTACTATCAGGGAATACCTTACCAATTCTACTTGGGTTACCATCAGCATTTGGGTGCGTATCCCATAAATGGTAATATCTAATACCAGGTTGGTTCATTCCAGTGTTCTTAAGTGATTCAATATACTGAACGGTGAACAAATCCTTATCCTCAAAATTTGCAGGATCAACCCAAAAAGTCTCACCATAACAACATTCAGGATTTTTATGCCACATCAACCAAGGAATGTGTAATTTAAAGTTTCTTGCTTGACCTGTAGTATCTTCAGGGTTTGTTGGATCATATGGTTCAAGTGCAAATTTTTCACCATAGAAGAAATCAATTGTTTGATTTGTATAATGAATGATTGCAACCGCCTTTTGTTCCTTTGGTTGAACCACAATTTTCTCATTAAATGAGTTTATATAAAAAACAGAACTTGTATCCGACTGACCCAAACTTGAATTATATCCAAAATATTCTTTTGATCCAATATAATCTACCGAACCAAATTTAGTATAATCCATATATAAGTTAGAGTTTAACCCCGCAGGATTCTCAGTCCAAGGAATATTCATATTCCATATCTTAACATCAAATTGATCCACATCACATACCGATTCAAAATTAATAACATCCGTTTTCCAATGTGGTCCCGGTGTTATACTATCGTAAATTGGTGTCATCGTTGCAGGATAGATTATTGTTGTTGAATAACATCCCGCAGAAAATGCTGAAAAATCAGGTGTTGCCCTATCTAAAGTTATTGTATAAGTATTACATACATCAACAATTCTATAAGTCATAATCGGATAACAACTACTTACATCCAAATAACAATCTGCCGGTGGAGGTAAAGGACATATAGGACTTGACGATGGTGTTAAACAAGGTGTCTTTGTTGGTGTAGGCGTTGGTGTAGGTGTTGAACAATCAATATTACTAGTAGAACTAGGTGTTGGTGTTGGAGTTGCCGTACTACCAATAGATGCCGTTGGTGTTGGAGTCGGCAAGTTATAACAAGCCGAATTCATATTACCCTTACCATCAAAAAACATCGTTATAAAATCGCCAATAGATGGTGTGGTTTGATTAAATGTGTTAGGACCTGAATATATTAAATTCACAACATTCGTTCCACTTAATGTAGACATATCAACAAGGTAGTTCGGACTAACAACATAATTATCATTAGTTAATGCACTCCAACTAATAGTTGTTGCGGTAGTATTTCCCGTAAAAAACCCACGAAGTGGTGCTCTATTAAATACAGGTTCAATTATAGAATCCATATAAGGGATACCATATGTATTACCCGCAGATCCATCAACATAATACGGATATTTAACCGCTTGTCTGTTAGATTGGGGAACACCTGAACTATTTTGAGTATTAAATGGTGGTTCCAATACAACACTATATGGTTGATTATAACTACTCGGTAATGCGTTATAGGAAACTTCACTATCCCCAATTTGGAAATATGATATGTTGAAATTACCTTCGGATAACTTTTGTCTTCCCGTATCAGTTACTCTTGTGTTGATTAACCCCGAAGTATTTTTTAATATATATGCCATTTGTTATATAAATATTGTATATCTAATTTTATTATTTATTTATCAAACTTTACTCGTACCTGCCGGTAATTTTATCACTAAATTACAACAAGGACAATCAATCAATCTAACATTATCTAAGATTAAATTATATCCTGACTTAACACTATAACAAGCAACTAATGGGGTTATTGGTATAACAGAATTAGTTATCGTACCATTAATAGTTGTTCCTTGAACCATAGTTAGATTATTCCAAATATTTGTTGTTATCGTATTGGTTTGTGTTCCCCCAATACAAAGTTTATTTGATAAAAGTGTTGATGTTCCAACAACAGATGTTGTACTATACGGTGTAGAAACACTATTAACATTAACCGTAACAACATTATTGTATGTTGCCACGCCTATAGTTGGAGCAACTGTAAAATCAGATTTATGTACTAAATCAAAGATAAGTGATGCACCAAGAGGTAATGGCGGGGTAACATTAACACTAAAACTATTTCCAACAACATTTAACAATAGTGAAACTGAATATGTTTGTGGTGGTGGCGGAATATTTAATGTTACCACTTCAGTAAATGTTTGACCTGAAGAATCATTAACTTTAGTTGGGTAAAATCCATCACATAAATTATTAAAAATTGGCGAATTAAAATATGTTAAACCATCAATACTATATTGATATGGTGGAACACCATCAATCACATTAAAGATTATACTACCATTACATTTACAAGTTGGTTGATTAACCGTTAAATCATATCTTAATATATCCAAACTACCACAATTACCATTAGAAACTGTTAATTCTGTTACAACATATGGATATTGTGTCCCCAATATTTGCCATCCTGTTAGAGGTGGATAAATTGGGTTAATATTTATAATTGACCCTATTGTCCAACCTATAATTTCCCATTGATTAGTTAATGTAACCCATTCAATCGTATATAATGTGTCGTCAGAGATCCACGATGGTTTTCCATTAACATACCCATTATAATTAAAGTTAATCACTTCCATAAAAGATACTTTTTCAGTCTTTCTACCTTTCACAACTAAACATAAATCACCAAACGTTGGTATTGGTGTTGGTGTTGGTGTAGGTGTTGGTGTTGGACTTATCGTAACTCCCGTTAAAACACAAATAGTGTTTGCCGTAAAATCACCATAAAAATCAACCACCGTTGATCCATAACTACCAGGCCCTAAATTTGATATTGTTGATGATATATTCCCATTATCCCACATTACGTGATATGGTGGAGTTCCACCTGTTATTTGTAATGTTGCCGATCCATTGTATGTTATTGAGTTAGTTGGTTGTGTAACGTAACACTGAACTCCCATAGGGAATATCGTTATCACATCACATTCATTTTGATATTTAATTAATTGTTGGGGACAATCTCCGTCAATACATAATCCTTTTACTTCAAAGACAATATCAAGACAAGATGTGATCGGATCTAAATCCTGACTACATATATTATATGTTGTTCCACTTAAAAATGTTTCTGTGACAGTATTTCCACTACAATTAGTGTAGGTTAAGTCATATTCACTAACTTTAGCAAAACTAAATTCTAAACAATAACAATTTGGCATTTATTTAATGGTTTTCTATAAATAATCAATTATTTATTTTTTGAATAATTAATTACAATTAAAGATAAACAACGACATTAAAAAGTGTATTATGGAACAAAATAAAGTCTATTACCATCAGTTGAACAATAATAAACTGAACCAGCTAATAACCCTGCAGATCCATCCTGTAAATCAACAATATTCAATTGATTAACAAATGTTGTACCTGTTGTTGTTGTGGCAATTCCATTACCAAGAATAAATGAACAGTTGTGTGAAACCGTATTAGACGTACCACCACCAATATATGAATTTGTTGTTCCTGTTAATATTGTGTTAGAATTACCCCCACCGATAGTTGAATTTGTCCCACCTGTTAATATTGTGTTAGAATAACCCCCACCTATAGTTGAGTAACAACCACTTGAGGTATTAATTTTTCCACCACCCACAGTTGAACTATAGTTACTTGATGTATTACCATATCCACCACTTACTATTGAATATGGACCACTTGATGTGTTATTTGATCCTCCACCTACAGTTGAACTATAATTACTTGACTCATTATATAAACCACCACCAACGGTTGAATAACGACCACTAGATGTGTTTCTATAACCACCACTTACTGTTGAATTATAACCACTTGATGTGTTTTGACGCCCCCCACCAACAGTATTAAATGTTGAGACCAAAACATTACCAATAGTTATTGTAACATCATTTGATGATGTTCCCAAAGTAAATGTTGTTCCCGTTATAAAAATCGTATCACCATTATTATAGTCCACACCACCGTTTGTGATTGTAACACCTGTTATTGTATTACCACTAACATCAAACGTAAAGTCCGCACCAACACCATTACCACTCGTTGTTGTTTGAGTATAAGGTCCGTAAGTCCCATCTGCAAGTCCTATTCCAGCCGCTGAAGTATATGAACTTAGAGTTGCAATAACACCTGTTGGTCCTGTTAAATTATCTAAACCACCTGAAATTGTACCACCATAAGAACTACTAGTGTTGACTCTACCACCACCCACAGTAGAATAATCCTTATTAGAGGTATTATAAATACCCCCACTTACTGTTGAGTAATTCCCATAAGCACTATTTAAATTACTACATCTTTCTGTTGATCCCGTTCCAACACCTAACACCATAATTGTTGATGCACTGATTGTGTCCATCATCTGACCGACGGTTGCTTTATATGATGAACCTGCTGGATCATCTGTCGGATCAGTTGGTATTACAATATGAATTAAATCAGTTAATGTGACTCCTGTCGCTAATGTTCTTTGTGTAAGTTTTTGATTTGCCATTATTTTTTATTTTTAATATGTTTTAGTTAATACAAATACATCTGAGTATATACTGTTATCTGTTGATGCGGAACTCCATTGTACTTTTATATCTAATGTGTTTGAGATTGTAGTATCAAAAGTTGTGCTATTAACAGTATTAAATCCAAACCCTTGTTGTACGTTAACATTGTTACTCCAAACAAAATTACCAAGACTAACTATTGACCCAACTGTTGCCGAACCAAGTTTCCTTATCGTAAACGTAACCTCCATTAACCAAACTTTATTTGTTATATTAGGCATAGTTATAGGACCACTACTTGTTAAGGTAACCCCACCACTAATAACATTAATTGTTATAGTATCATTTACTTTAGATGATATAACCCCACCAAGTTTTGCAAGAAAACTTTCACCAACGGTAAACCCATTTGCCGGAACTGTTAATGTTCCAACACCACCATTAAGTATTGTTGTTGAAACTGTCGTTGCCGACACCGCAACACTATTACCAGTTTGAGCATGAAGACCATACGCTGCCGGTCCCGCAATAATTTTAGTTTTAACAACACCCGTCGCAGAATCTCTTGTTAAATATTGTGTGGTTGTTTGTACGTCAGTTGCTGGTACATTTTGTAATGCCAAATTATTTACGTGAAATGTGTTTGCCGATATTGATGTTACACCCATACCAAATGCTCCCGAACAATTATGTGTTACCGTATTTCCTGAACCACCTAATATTGCCGAATAAACACCACTTGATGTATTTCTATAACCCCCTCCAATCATTGTGTAATTCCCATTAGAACTATTACATAGACCACCACCAATTGATGACCCACAACCTCCCGTGTTGTTTGCTCCACCAGAAATTGTTGAAAATGTTGATGTTGTTGTATTACAACTACCACCCCCAATTGAGGTATAATCACCAATAGATTTATTATATGCACCACCACCAATCGTTGATAAAATACCTATTGTCGTATTTTGTTGTCCACCTAAAATACTTGAGGTACTTCCCGTTGTAGTATTATACGATCCACCACCAATAATACTATTACAATTTAACGTGGTATTATTATATCCACCACCAATCACATCAAACTCACATTTAACACAATTTTTTTCACCACCACTTATTGTCGATCTACCCGCAACAGGTGCGTTTGAATTATTTAACCCTCCACCTATTGTTGAGTATTCTGAATTAAGGAAATTACAAAGACCACCACCAATTGTCGTATAACAACATAATGACATATTACATTCACCACCACCTATAGTTGAGTAACAACCACTTGAGGTATTTTGTCTACCACCACCAACGGTTGAATTACAATCACTTGATACATTATTATACCCACCACTTACAGTTGAATAATAACCACACGATGTGTTGCCTTTACCCCCGCTTACAGTTGAACCTTCATTACCACTTGATGTATTATTTCTACCACCACTTACCGTTGAATAATCACTAATTGATTTATTATTATAACCCCCACTTACGGTTGACCCATATAAACCGCTTGACGTATTTTGACCACCCCCACTTACGGTTGAAAAATCTCCGATTGATATGTTACCATAACCCCCAACAATGATTGAATATGTTGATCCTGTTGTTATTGTATTTTGACTGCCACCACCGATAGTTGAACTTGTTGCCCCTGTTAATATTGTATTACGATATCCACCACTTACTGTTGAATTATAGGCACTTGACGTATTTTCACGACCTCCACCAATAGTTGAATTACTACAACTTGATGTGTTATTTCTTCCTCCACTTACGGTTGAAATAGAACCACTTGACTCATTACATAAACCACCACCAACAGTTGAGTAATAACCACTTGATGTGTTTTGACGACCACCACTTACGGTTGAATAATTACAACTTGATGTGTTATTATAACCACCACCTATAAACGAATTTGTTGTTCCTGTTAATATTGTGTTAGAATTACCCCCACCGATAGTTGAACTTGTCCCACCTGTTAATATTGCGTTAGAATAACCCCCACCTATAGTTGAGTAACAACCACTTGAGGTATTTTGTCTACCACCACCAACGGTTGAAAAATCACTAATTGATTTATTATTATAACCCCCACTTACGGTTGACCCATATAAACCGCTTGACGTATTTTGACAACCCCCACCTACGGTTGATATATCCCCACTTGAGACATTATACGCACCTCCACCAATAGTAGAGTAATTACAACTTGACGTATTACCATAACCACCACTTACCGTTGACGTACAACCACTAGATATATTATTATAACCACCACTTACCGTTGAATAATTACTGATTGATTTATTATTATAACCACCACTTACCGTTGAACTATAATTACTTGATGTGTTATAATGACCTCCACCTACCGATGAACAACCCCCATTTGATATGTTATGATCCCCACCACTTACAGTAGAATGACCCCCACTTGATTCGTTATTTGACCCACCACCAACAGTTGAGGTAAGACCACTTGATATGTTACAATAACCTCCACCAATAGTAGAGTAATAACAACTTGAGGTATTACAACGACCTCCACTTACAGTAGAATAAAAACTACTAGCCTCATTATCATTTCCACACCTCTCAACAGACCCAACACCAGAACTAACAACCATTACAGATGTTCCACCCGTTAATGCCCCAATTACTTGTTGGAATGTTGCCTTATATGAAGATCCCGCAGGATTACCTTGAGATAAATCATTAGGATCCACTACGTGAAATAAATCCGTTAAATTAACTCCGGTTGCTGGTATTTGATCCGTTAAAAATGCCATTGTCTTTTTTTATATATAAATACACACCAAACCATTATTGGAAATCATAAACACTATAATCCATAAAGAAAAATGTATCACCATATTGAAATTGTTTACCAACAGGTGGTAATTCATCACAATTAATTATTACAAATTTCTCACAATCTGGTGTTATTATTTTAAGACCAATTGCCGGAGCCGTATTAAATTGTATTGGTAATGTAATTGTTATTGTTGGTGGAACCGCAACATTAATAGTTGCAACCAAAATGCATTGATTACCATACACATCACAGATATAAATATCATACGGTAATGTTGCACCTGTAACATTATTTATCTGTAATTGCGTCATTATTGAAAAATATAACTGTTATCATCTTGGAATATAAATTCAAAATCATCTTGAAAAACTTTCTGATATATCTCACATTCCACACAAGAAATATCGTAATCAATATTTAAACTTATTTTAACATTTGCGTCATCCAATGTAGTAACACTCTTTGTTTGACACCCTTCACCTTCAGTCTGACAACCACTAGTTATAATTATCTGATTTGTATCAAGATTAACTAAAACACTACTAATACCGGCAAAAGCGTATAATAAATTTGTTATTGCCGTTACCCAATCATTATCGGTTGGAGTATCTTCAAACCCTGTTGATGTATAAAAAACACTTTGTTGATCAACGCCATTAACTGTAACGTCTGCCGTGAATATTGCAGAATTAAGAACACAATTCGTATCCCCCGATGTTAAATCAAAATATCCCTCATATAACATCTGTAAAATCCCTCTTTTACCTAAAACACCAGTATTAACAAAATCTTGAGAACAAACATTATATGATTGGTATGTTGCATATTGTGTGGTTCCAACTAAAGTCGTTGTTCTTGTAAAGACACAACCATTATCATCAATTACCTCCAAAGAATATGTTCCCGCAGTTAATCCTGTCACAGTTGTACCCGTTTGACCATTCACATTAGAACTCCAATTAAACGTAAATGGTGGTTCACCACTACTAATTAGTGTTGAAATCTCCCCATCATTCCCAAATAACGGTTGTGAAACAAACAAATCAAAATACATACTACTTGATCCATTAATATAAACGGTATCATATTGTTGACATCCTGACCCATCTGTTACGGTTATATTGTAAAATCCTTGAGCAAGACCATTAAATGTCGTTACAGGACCTGCAGGTTGTCCCGTTATTTGGTATACATATGGTAAGGTACCACCACTTGTTGCAATAATTTGTATTGATCCATTATCAAACCCACAGGTAGTTCCCGTAGTAGAAGCCGAAATCGTATATAAATTGGTATTACTTACCGTTGTTGTACCCGTAAAAACACAGGCACCATTTTCTATTTTAATAGTATATACCCCTGACGATACGTTAGTAAAGTCACAAGTAGTTCCTAAAGTTGCAATATTAACCGTATTACCCGAAGAATCAATTAACGTATAAACATATGTTCCTGAATTAGTCCCACCATTTAATACAATGTTAATTTGACCATCATTGTTATTACAATTTGAATTTATTGTTGAAATGTTTGCAATTGAGAACCCATTAGGTGTTAATAACGAAACAACCCCCAATGCCGTACATAGTCCCGCATCAGTTACACTAACAGTTAAAGTTCCCGTTGATAACCCAGTAAATGTGAAATTATTAGCAAATGTTATTCCAACAGTACCGTTTGATCCTGAAAAGTAGAATGGTGATGTACCACCGGTTAGTTGGGCGAATACCTCACCATCGTTTGAGAAACAACTTGGTGATACTGTCGTAAGATTAACAATCCCAACAGGTAAAACCTCAGATATAACAATACTATTATCTATTTTAGTACAACCCAAAGAGTCAGTAACCGTAACCCCATAATTACCCGCAGTTAATCCAGTAACCGTAGATCCTGTCTGCCCATTTGCGTTTGAACTCCAAACATAAGTATATGGTGGTGTCCCCGTTTGTCCTGTTATAAATATTTTTCCTGCACCATCCAAAGCAACACAACTACCATCATTTATAACATAATAACCAAAATCCAAAGTAGTTGATGATTTTATAATACACGACTCACTTTTTCCGGTACATCCACCCCCATCATCCCCAATAACATAATATGTCCCACCAGTTAAATTGAAGAAAGTAGCACTTGACGATATTGTCAAAGCACTATTAATATACCCTAAAGTTGTCTCATAAAGAGAAACAGTTCCAGTACCATAATATGGACTAAATGTTGCAGTTAACGTACCATTATTAAACCCACAAATTGTGTTGGTAATTGAGGACGACAAACAACTTCCCGACGATACTACAAAGGGGACATATATGGTTGACGGTGTCGGAGACACACAAGAATCCGTTATTGATAAAGTATATGTACCAGCAGATAAACCACTAAAATAATAGTTACTTGTACTTGCAGATAAAGGTAATACCCCCGTCGTCGTTACCTCACTAACGGCATATGGTCCCGTACCACCTGATATATCAAAAGATATTATACCAGAATTCGTATTACTACAATCACCACTTAAAAAATAGTTATATATATATGGAAGTCCGCAACTCATTAACTACATAAAATATTAAAGTTTATTCCAACATTAAGTTCAAAATTTTGTGTGATACTTAATGGTGTACAATTATTATTATAAACCGTTATCGTATCATTACTATTGATATAATAAGTTAGTCCATAATTTTGTAAATCAACGAAACTTGTTTGTATTGCAGACAACCACGTTGAATCACTCGGTACCGATAATGGGTTATTATAACCCACCCCATTAAAGAATGGATAACTAACAACATCACCACCATCCAATTTAGCATTCACATACCAAGTCGTTTGTAACGTATTTAAATCGCAAGAACCCATTGTTAATCCATTTGCCGTTAAATATGAATTTAAAGTTGATCCCAACACACCACCAAATGAAGTGATAAGTGGATTTGATCCCCAAGGATAAATAGGACAATTTGTTGATTGTATCGGACAATCATATGCAAATAATTGAGCAACTAACTGACAAGGATTACAAGGTACCGGAACAAGTTGACAACCCATTTGTCTTCTCCATACAAATTTTTGTCTATGGAAGATAGAGTTCTCATATTTAACACCAGCATTCCAAATCGTTGTTGCCGGAACCATTTGTTCCACCAATCTAATCCAATAATCCCCCAACCCATTTACATAATCAATCATTGTTTGATATGTAAAATTATCGTTGTCTATACCGGCTAATTGTCTTGATTCTAAATATTTCCAATAAATAGATTGTAAGGTCGGATAACCACCCGTCTTACCATCAGTAATATATTGTCTATTTCTAACATTAATTGTGTTATGCCAAAAACTTTGAGCAAACTCAAAAAATGTCTTTTGTTTTGGTTTTGGTATTATAACCGTCCAATCTATACCCCCTCTTTGTGGATATGGTGTATTTGGGTTTGGATCACAATATGTTGGAACAACATAATTAAGACCCTCTTCAGGAATTGGGAAATTATATGTTCTTGACATATACCAAACATCGTAGGCTAATCCTTGACCAGGATTCATAAATATATCAACATTTTTAACATTTAATACCAACCTATCATCACCGGTATTATAATATGCGTTGAAATTACCATCAGAACTTTTTCGTAATGTATTTCCACCATCAATCCAACTTTTCTTATTATCTGCGATCTTTTTTAGTTTAAAACCAAGATCCATATATGGAAAATCCCTATATCTTTGTAAGTATTCATCACCATAATTAAATGGTTGTAATACTGTTTGATAATCAGGATTTTGACCCGTAAATACACTATTCGTTAAGTCAATCTGTTGTGGCATTCTATGTTGTGGTGTCGATTCAAACCACCCTCCACCAATTTGGAAATAAAAACTATCACTAACCGCAGGCATACTTGGGAAACCGAAACTATCTATTGGATAGTCCAAAACTGTAACCGAAACATCCTGAATTTGTGATGAAGTTGTAAATCCTGTATATTGATTACCCATAATTGAGTAAATGTCCGAAACATCTAATATCGGAATTTGTTGAACATATGTTCCTCCTGATATTTGTGCGTATTGCTCACCGAATTGACTTAAGTTAATTTTTTGATCGGCAACATATACATATTCATTAAATTCTGTTATCGCATCTGGGGCTCCAATTAACCTCATCAATGCCTCAATAGATTTTCTTGTCCCTTTTGACTTGAATAAATAAGCGGAGTTTAATATTAAATTTCTATAGTATTGGTAGTTTAACTCTTCAGGTGTTTGTCCTTTAGATAACCCAGTAAATGTGTTTTCACCCGCAGAAAAAACTGAACTTAATAATTGTTCGTTAGTGATTGGCGATATATTATTATTCCAACCCAATGTCTGTGCTAAATTTTTAAGTAGTTGTGAAGGAATATCATTACCAACATTATAATGAACGGAATTCATAAATGCCAATGCCCCGATGAATTTTTTAGTTTCATCAAAACTTCTACCATAAATTTGTAATATTTTATCAACTTTCTGATCTTGAGTATCAAATTCTTTAATTGCTCCCGCAGTTAAAAATCTTGATATTAAGTTCGTCGTATATAAATCTAAACTATTAGCAATATTACTTAATTTAGTTAAATAAGAGTTAAATGGTATTCCCGAAATATCTAAATTCCAAACACCATTCACAGGAAAGGTTAAAATTTCATAACTGAAAACATACGTTCCATTGTCTCTCTCAACAGGAGTGTTAAAATATGCGGTATAAATTGGACTTACCTCTCTATTTAATAAAAAGTTCTCTACTTGATCAAAATTCTCATTAAAAACTTTATTAACATAATAATCAGTTGGTCTTATCAATAAGGTATCATGACTAAAACTTTGTCCCGAAAAAGGGTTTCCACTAATATAAAATTTTAATGTCGTATCACCATCATTAAGTGGTGTAAAAGTCACAATCTCATACTCAATACCATTCACAAAAAGAGAATAATTTTGATACTCAACTGAGAAATTTCTTAATGGAGAAACAACAATCTCCTTTAATAATAAGTTTCTTGTTGAATTAACCGTATAATCAAGATCAAATGGGTTTCTAACAACACTTGCGCAAATCTCAAGATACGTTTCATCCGCAACAGAATCATATGATATGTTATCCGCAGTTTTTGTTACATCAAACGTTGTTGTTGATGAGAATACTTCCATCCCACCAGGGAAAAAGTTAATTATTTTACTTACAGAAACAGATAATCGTTTTGATAAAGATCCGAATAACGTAAAATTAGTTATCTCACTTAAATCGTAGTTAGGGTAAACTTGGAAGTTTTTTGCAACCAACAGTTTTGATTGAGCAATATCATCAATATTAAGTGTCTCTAACGATATAGGATCTGAAAACGACCCAATACTAAATGTTCTATTGGTTTTTTCAGTTAATCCCGTTGTAAATTCAAAATTACCTTGAGTAAAACCTCCCCCACTAACTAACTGTAGACCAACTAGGTTATCAGAAAAAGTCCCCTCCCCGCTAGCAGTTTGTGGTGGACAAGTATATTTTGTAACCGCCATTATCCTGTTATATTTGTAAAGTTTTTAGTAAAATCAATATTATTATTTCTATCTTGTCTAACTTCATAAAGAAGATCACTAAATTGATCTCTAATTTCATATAAGTTATATTGTTTGTAGATGTTATTATTACTATCGTAAATAGTGTAAATACCATCATCAATAGACTTAGTTTGATTACCATATAACGCAATTGCCAATGTAGAAATATCGTGTTCAACAATTTCAATTTCTGTGGTTATTGGGTTAAAAAATGTATTTGTTATAATAATATTTTGATCAGGTTGCCCAATATATGGTGTCGCATTTGGTTTATTAGTTGGAGATGACGATGGTGATAACGTACAGAACATAATGTTTGTAGTTCCCTCAGTATATCTATATCTAATTGATTGTTGCGAAGTATTCGTTAAATTCTGAATTACAGGTTCACAATAAAATGATGAGGTTATAACCCTAAAGAAATTTGGGATTTTAGATCCATCGTCATTTAAATACTCAACTCTAAACCCTACCAAACCTTGATTTGTGAATTTATTTGTAAATTGAGTTGGAACATTATTTAAATCAATAACAATACCCTTAACATTTGGTAATGCGGATAAAATACCACAATCAGTAATCTTTGTTCTAATCTCTGCAGGTCTAATATATAGAGTATAAATCCCTATTTTATTAAATTGGTCTGCCGGTAATTTTAAATTATACATACCACCAAGTATCTCAATACCTGAATTACCTCCCGTTTGATTGTTATTAAAATAAGGTCTTAATATACTATTAGCATCCAATTTTGTTAATACAAAATTATCTGTTTGATCCCTACTTGGAGTGTAATTCATTATTATATCAACATCCGCTGGAGAGACATCGCTCCCACGAATTGTACCATAAACGCCAGTTGCCATTGTTTAATTTATTAGTTCATTTATTGTTATTGAACAATTAGTTCTTTTTTTTATATTTTCCTCCCAAGTAATAAATTCAAGGTTTTTTATACCACCAATTATTTCGGGAGGTATTCTATTTTTAAACCCTTCTGATATTGAGAATTTATGGTCTAAGTGATATGCCCCTTCAACACCCGAATTTCCTCTTTTATCGTAATTCAATAAATTATGTATTGGTTGTTGACGAGTCATTTTTGAGACATCAAGTTTATATTTATCCAAATCGGGGATAATTTTTAAATATTCGTTATATTTAATACCGTGATATTTATATATGGATCCAACTGAAACCCCCTCACTTTTATTCCTTCTATACCCACAATTACGCAAATATTTATCAACAAATGATTTTGTTAAACCTAATTGATAACTAATTTCTTCACAATTTTTAAATTCATTTAAATATAAATCCTTAATAAGTAATATCTGTTCATCTGATAATACAATTTTTTTACCATCACTAAGACCTTTTCTTAATAAATTTGAATTTTTTAAAATTCTTTTAATTGGTCCAACACTAACACCATATAAATTAGATATTTTTTTCACCGACAACCCACTATTATATTTTTTAATAATATTCTCAATATCAACATCATTAAATTCTTTTTTAATATCGTCCCTATTTTCAACCCAAATATTCTTTTCAATTAAAATATTTTTAACATTATCTCTTTTAATCTTTAATATTAAACTTATTTTACTAAAACTATTACCATTAACATATAAGTCAACCACATTAGTTATAACATCATCACCATATATTTTTTTCATATGAGTTGACGAGCAACTATTACACACCCAATTTTCTCGGATAGAACAATCTAACCTACCTTTAGTTGTGTAGGTTTGGATCTTACCACAATTACCACAGTTCTTATTATAACTCATATTCAATAAATACTTAAAATTATTGTTTTTCAACATTAAAAAATCCATACCCGTACTTAATTAGGCCCCCAACATTATCTACTTCCCCAAGTCTTTGTACTCGTTCCAATGCCGAATTTTTACCCCGTTCAATGAATACATCTGTTTGGACTTCGGGTTGATCAATAACATTTAACAATGCCTCATTTTTAGTTATTGCCGATAATATTAAGTCATCAGGAGTGAAACCTGAAGAGGGAAGAACATATAATGTTGTTCCATCCTCATAATCATAATAATCAATACCATCTATTGTATATGACACATACGTGTTTGTTGGATCTGGACCCCAATAAGTACCAACACTATTTGAGGTACCAGTAACTTGAACACCAACTTTAAATTTACCATCAATTAAGGTATATTTTGGACCATATTGAGCCAAATCATTTATTGATGATTGTGTATATCCTGAGACAATAAATGGGACAGGAACGTAGTTATAACTATAGTAATCGTTTATGTCCATCCCCTCATCATATGGGTAGATATAATTATAATTAAATTGTGTTGATGCCCAACTACCTCCCGCAGGAGTGAATGTTGCATTACCCGATGGGTTCAATATTGGGACATTCGTAAATGGAACGGTTATTGTCTTTGATATTGTTGATATGCCCCAAGGTGATGTTGCCGTCATCGTAATAACATATTGATTATTACCTAATGGGTAATTATGTGATAATGGCGCAACACCTGTAATTGTCTCTATTGTTGTTAAATCCCCCCAATCAACTTTAAAGGTTGTCACCTCAAGAAACTTTTTTAATTCAACATCTGAAGTGTTATAAAAATAATAGGTATATGGACTTCCAGTTGTTGCTGAAAATAAGAAATTTGTAATAACATCTTTTTGGATTATTGCCCCATCAAAAACCGAATAATAACCAATATCAACCGCAGTTTGTGTTATCATTATTGGAATTGTAAGTCCCGTTAATAATGATTCACCATTTGTTCCACCCGATAACACATATGTCATCCCAGTATAAACACCAACAGTTCCCGTTGTCGTTGTTTCTGTTATCCCTGTTATTGGACAACAAGGATCCACATTATAAGCAATATCAGTCCCACCCGTCCAATTTACGGTAAGAAGATCCCCAATTATATTCTCAGGAGATACTGTAAAATAATACTTTTGTTCTTCCATATTATTCAGGGTTTACATATTCATACCATTTTATTGGTAAACTATCGGTTCCAACTCTTTGAACTAAGTTTGAAGTTGTATATGCCTCATAGGTTTTTGTTGTATAATCCAAATTAACCTGATAATAAAAATAATTATCACCATTAAATGTGAATGGGTTATTAATTGTTGATTGTGGTACATTTGTCATTTTAACATATACCCCAAGTTTTGCATCAAAGAATTTTGCAGACATAAAAAATTCGTTAATGTCTATATAATCTTTTTTTCGTAACCAATAAATGTAAAACCCTTCTTTATCTCCAATATAATCCAACCTAAATTGTGGTTTTCTAATATAAACATCAGGTATTAATTGAGATATTGATGCAAGTTCAAAAAATCCCTGTTGTACCGGTAATATTATTGTAAAATAGTTTTTTTGTGTTTTTAAATCCTTTGTGTCATAAAAATCTAACTTGAAGAACGATTTTGTAAATTGGGGTTCATAATAATAAATTTCATTACTTGTAAATCCCTCAGTAATATATGAATTAACCCAATCAGTTATTGTTGATGATGTAACATTTGCCGGAACACCACCATAAAAATTAAACTCATAATTAATGGAAGTTTTATCAACACCAATTTCAGTATATTCGTTATGTGTAAATCTATCAATTTCAAAATCATTAGCAGATCCTGTAACCTCTTTAACCATCTTTTCTTGATAATCATCAATACTATCATCCCTACCAGAAAAATCCCATTTAATTTCAATTGGTATATCAATATGTTGATCAGTAGTTGGTCTTACTATTTTATATTTATTCACACTCATCTATAACAGGTTCAACAATTTCGTTTATGTATTGATTTGCAGTTTTCGTACCTTCAGGTATCAACCTAAATATCGTATTAACAAATGGATATTGTTTTCCATTCATAAATGGATAATCAACACCAATTCCATCGGCATCAATAAACCCATAAGGATATAAATCTCTCCACCTAAAACTATTAGATAAGTTAGAATAAAATGCATAATTAGGTATCCCTACAACATTAGTTGCACTTCCCTCCTCAATATAATCCGAAAATCTTCTTATAACAATCGGATTATGTGGTCTATAATAATACCCAAATTGATTATTCTGTGGGGCAATAGTATCCAAAGTAAAAAATAAATTATTAAAGGTAAATTTATGTTTTAAGTTTGAAATAACTCTTTCTGTTTGATCATACCCATTATATTCACAATAATCACCATCAACAATGTCCCCAATATTTAGATCTTGTTGATAAGTAAAAGGCCCTTGTGGTGGTATAGTTTGACTATTATATGTTCCCGTTGGTATTCCAGAATCTGAATTTACATTTGCAACATTCCACCAAGGACTTGGAATATTATTATAAAGTGGTAAATTAAACTCATACCCCTTTTTTAATGGGTTTGTCCAACCAAAATAACCTTTCCATATTGTTGTGAAAAATAATTCAGATAATGGTCTTTTTTGATTATCAATCAATTCCGTAATATCAATGTCATCGTTAAATGATAGAGTATAGGCTTGACTACCCTCTTTAATAGATGTTCTCGCCAAATTATTCGGTGTTAATACCGCAGGTTCAGATTTTATTTTAGAATTAAAAATATTTTGCTCAAAACCAGCCTTAATTAGTTGAGAATCATTAACATTTGTTAAAATCTTATTTCTTCTAACATAATATGTTGACATTGTTTCACCCGAATTCGCCTTACTAATAAGTCTTTTAAAAATTCCAGTAACACCCTGATTAAACGTAGTTCCCGTATATCCAACATTTGAAATGTTAAAAATAAATTCCTCACTCCCAAAACCAACATCACCCAAACTACTAACTTGGAAAAAGTATTCTCCATTATAATCAAACGATAAATAAACCGAATCACCAACCGATAATCCGTGAGGCATAACACATCTAAAAGATATTACCCTTTTCTTATTATCATTACCCACTTTTATTATAAATGGTAACCCATCAGACGCAACCCAAGACCAACTAGCCAAAGTTTCTTGATCTATAGCCACCATTTGTCGGTCATACACATTATCATACGCATAACTCATATAATGAGTCCAATTATACGTACTTGCACTCTTATTAACAAACGTTAAGTGATTATTAGGTGGTTGAGTATACCCAACATTATTATTGTCGTTACGAATAAAATCAAACTCAAAATATTGGGGATATCCTTGCCAAGGTAATGACGGATTTGTTGTTGCACTAATCGCATTGTTAATAGCGTCAGTATAATATAAATTATTCCTAAATGGTGGATATATTGCCAACCCATCATATTGATTTTTAAAAATATAAGTGAATTTAGTTACGGGTCTAAAAATATTAGATCCCTCTCTTTCATCAAGAAATACTTGTTGTAAGTTCAAATCAACACTCCTATCAAACTCAATTAATTCTTTTTGCGTTTGTTCCATAGGGACATTTACAAACATAGAGACGTTTGGAGATGTTTTATATCTCAAAGACCCTAATACTATGTTTGTACTGTTATCAATTCCCATTATTCTGCGGTTGTATCTATATATATTTTTATAAACCTATTTAATGCGGTTTTACCATTTTTTAAACCAAAATAAAAATAATTTGGAGCTCCCACAACAACAGGATTTGCAACTATTGGTGATATATTCACGTATGGTTGTGGTGTTACTGGTGACGGTGTTGAATCAAAATTTGTTATATATCCATAATAAATGTTCGGATATGTTGTAGACATTAATGATGTCTTAAAATAATCATCATTAACCACATCCAAACTTTGATATTTTTGACTATAGAAACCATTACCGGTAAGGTTACCAGTATTATTAGTCATCCACTCATTTGTTTGATCACCAAATATTGTGTTATTAGGTGATATTTGCCACTTATATAATGGAACTTCTTGTGTGTTCGGATAACCATAAAAAGTTTGTAGCGGAGGTGCGGTACTAAAACTGTAAATATTAATACCAGGAGATAATCCTCTCCTATTTTTATACTCATTCTCATCACTAACGTAGAAGATACCAAACACAGGTTCATTACTATTATCACCACCAATAAACACATAATTATCATCATAGTTACCCCCAATAAATGGAGTTACCTGATATTCTGAATTAATTGAGAATGATTGTGCAATATCACCATCAATTCTATCCCCTTCTCTACTAAAAAATTGTTCAATACCACCTTCTTGTACCGACAATACTTGTTGTAAAAATGTTGAGTTTACAATTCTAGAAATAATTGCCATTTGTAATAAATCTGAACTATCTTGATAAGATGTACTTTTAAATGAATTCCCAAGATATCTACTAGAAAAATCAGGATCACCACATACTTCAGCAATAAACTCATCCCTATTACCCAAATCCATAATTGTTGTTGGGAATAGAATTTGTCTTTTATTTGCAGACTCATCATCCCCCGCAAATGAAATATTTAGTAAGTTTGATGCGGTTGGTCTTGGAGCTCCAATAAATTGACCAATATCGTCAGCGTATGGAGAACTTCTATAGTAGAAATTATTACTAATATCGTTAAATACCACAACATCCTTACAATATTTATAACTAGGTATTCCAACAATATTATATCTTGTTTGTTTATTAAATGATGGCATATATAACACACCATTAATCCAATTGTTTTGAAACATATGTCCGAAAACCCCTCTACACGCAGCAAATATAATTCTAAATCTTGTTCTCCATTCTGCAAGGAATTTTAAATCATCCTTAATTGTTTTAATTAGTTTATCATCAACAAAATAATAACACCCATTATAAACTCTTTGATTTTGTCCGTTTTTACCCGTTTGATTATCAGTACAAGGATCCTCAATACCAAAGTTAGTTCCCACACCTGAATAACAACCTAATGGTACCATACCTTCACAACTGAAGGTATTAACCAAATTTGCAGTATTACCCGTCCCTAAATCACCAATAGCATCCAAATCATTAAAACCTGCAACACCACCCGCAGAAATATTATAATTAACAACACCACCTTCAGGTGATATGGTGTAAAATGAAAAATTATTATTTTGATGTAATGGGAATGAATTATAACCAAGCGTATCCGTTTGATCTGATGTTGGTAACCTATCAGATCTAAATATTAAATATTCACTTGAATTCATGTTTGTCATTAATGGTGTATTACCGTTCGCATTGACACTATAAGCAGGTGCGTAACATCTCGCTAACGGACTAAGTGGTGTAAATAGTGGGTACCCAGACAGGGCTAAAATTCCAAGTCCCCCATCATAACAAGAATATTGATTACCATTTGTTACTGTGAATGATCCACCATCAACTCTTCCAATATATTCATTTAAAATTATTGCACCAGATGGACCAACAGTACTTTTCCATCTAAAATTTTGTAATTGAGTATTACCATCTGTAATTCTACCATCAATATCTATCCAACCTGACATAGTGACTGAATCATATGATCCGTGTATATAGTTTAAAGTAGACCTATCTGTTGATGTATAATATTGTGGTGAATTGGTGGTGAATCCGGTAAACGCCAATGGATCCACAGTAAACCCAATTGGTTTGTGAAATAAAAATGTGTTAGAGTTACTATTGGCATTTGCATGGGTTTGTGGTGTTTTTTGATCATAACTATATAACCCACCATCATTCTGTTGTATTGGTATATTTAAATAATATTCACCAGTCACTGTTAGGGTATTTAATGGTTGCCCAAATAATTCTGATAAATCATATTTTATTTCTTGTTTTTCAGTATATGGATCAACACCTCTTACTAAAATTAAAATTTCTTGTTGTTGATAACTATTAAACCAATACCAAGGTGGAGAGTGTGATCCTGCTAAAGCACTAACATAACTTATTTCATTTTGTAAAAAATATTTATATAAAACCCCCGAATTTATTACTGAACTACCAACATAACTACCTATTGGTTGTAATGGACCTGGTATTGTAAGTTGATCCCACGTATATCCAGTAATTACTTGAAAATATTCTAACCCCGACTTATATAAGTATTCTTTTTCACTTTCACTACTAACAACTTTTATATTTGATGTTATATTAACACCCGAATCATCCATATAAATTAAAGGTACCGTATATGTACTAGTTCCCAATGTTATACCTGTAATCCCATTACCACCAAACTGATTTTCAGTTCCTCCCGTAGTATTTGGGTCAGAATTAAGTTCTGGATCATTAAATGTTATTAAATTACCAGTTAATTGTGCGGTAGTTCCCGCATCAACTAATATAATCATAGATAAATCTTTATATGAATCACCACCTAATAATGGGTTAGGAGTTATTGTAATTCTATTTCTAGCGGTCGCATCAGAATATCTTGCTCTTAAATTAGCCATATTCATAGACTGACCAAGTGTCATACCATCACCAAATCTTTTAAAAAATTGACCTGAAGTAGGAGTCACTCCGTTAGGTCCTACCTCTTCCCAAATAGGTACTTTATAATAAACTTGAGCAGGATTTGAAGTTCCCGCAAATATTTGTTGTACTCCTTGATCCCAATCCGTTTGATCAGGTGGGTTAGGAAATGGCAAACCAGTACAAGGATCTAACGCAGTATCAAGTGTGAAAGAACTATAACTTTCTATTGACCCCAAATCAGATAATAACGATAAATTAACACTTAAAGCCGCGGCATTTAAACCATCAGCAACACTATTTTCCGTTACCAAACCTTTATCATCACAACTACAAGCTTCACAATCGGGATACGTTAACATAGGTAATGATAATCGTTTAAATGGATTTTCATCGGACATATATTCCAAAGCATCTTTCTTACATTCTTTCTTATTTGCCGCAGTCCTAAGAGCATTTAACCCTTTACATAAATCATAAATTAAACCATTAACAATTTTAATAATAAAGTTATTTATTTTAACAATAATAGGATATATCCAAGCCAATATGTGATTAAAGACTATAACAATCGCAAGTACTGGGGATAAAATTGCAATTAATAATGAAAATAAGAAAAATAAAAAATCAAAATTTCTAACAACATCATTTACAGGCATTTTATTATTCTCACTCTGACAAGACCTATCAGTTATTTCTTTAATCCCAAGATGTCTCGCCCTATTTCTACCATTTTTATATCTATCAATAAATGATGCAATAGTATAAACTTTATTATAATTAAACTCATAAAAAGTATCCTCACAATTAATTGCTGATACCTTATCGTAATAATCATCCCAATCTAAACTAAACGCATACGATTTTAATACCGTAAAATATGGATCCTGTAAAAAAGTAAAATAAAATGTTTGTTGTTGAGTCACATCAATAGCATTTGATATTAACGTTACAATATTTGTTGACCCAGTTAGAGGTATACTATCTAAACTACCATAATACGGAACACCACCAATTAAAATACTTAAATCATTAGAATTAACACTACTATTATATATTAAACCACCTTTAGGAAATATTTGTGACATTTGTGTTGATCCAACAAGAATATCCAACCCATATACACTACCAAGTGTTGGGTCAAATGGATCATAATCTGGGTTAGTACTATCCCACCCATGTTCTTTTACATTAGGTATTAAGTAATTACCCCTCATAAAGTTATTTTGTAATCCTTGTTCGTTTTGCCACTTAACTTTAAATCTATATTTTGCCTTTGTCGGAATACCTATTTTAGGGTTATTAGAGATAACTTGTTCCCCGAATTCATTCGTTGTAATATAATCCAAGTTCATTGGTAAGTTTATTAACCACGTACCATCACCGTCAATTATCTTACCATCTTGTTCTATCTTATAAGTTTCAAGAACCGGATCACCATTCGCATCAACATTAATTGTTTGTCTGATTGCCAATATTTGTCCGGGACCAGCAACCAAATCACACATATTACCCGTGTTTAATTTTGGTTTACAACTTTTCTTAAGAGAATCTTCATTAGCAGTTGAAATTACAGACCCCATAAAAACTGAGGTTGGTTGGATATTAATGTTTGACGATGCAGTTAAATCAAAATCAACTCTTGTAATTCCCAACAAACAAACTTCAGGTTCCCCCCATAATGGTTGGACTTCAACAATTTTATTTAAATTAATAATTTGTGGTAACTCACGAAGGTTACTTGAGGTTTTAAATTTGTTTCCATCAAACTGTCCTTCTCCCGCAACTCCAGAATTAATCAAATCTTGTGGTGTCAATGAAAAACACCCAATATCCGAAAGATCAACATCCATAACAATGGTCTGACTCCCTGTTGGAACACCAAATATCATATAATCACCACTCTCATTTGTTTTGGTTGTAAATTTATAATAATTGTTATAAACCTCAACCAATGAAAAATCAGTTAAAATATCATCTCTCTCAGGGAATGTCCCTGTTGCTGCATGACCTGTATATGATGGTTTATATGGTAATAAGTTATATCTATACCCATCAACATTTAAATCTTCTAAAGATGTATAAGGATATAATTCGGAAATAATTGGATTTTGTTGATCCACCTCACTTATTGGGATGAATACCGATACTTTCGCATTTGGTAGTCCAGTTCCACCATTCGTTAAAACTCTACCAACAACCACCCCATAATCGGAGCACAAACGAGTATAGATGTCACTTTGAAGTATCTTTAGAGATAAGATCTCCAAGAATTCAAAATCCTGATCTAATTTAATTTGTATTGATTTGTCAACGCCAGGTTGAGTCCTTATTCTATATGATTTTGGCATTAATAATTCTTTTTTTGATAAATAGTTTATTTCCTATTTTCAAAAAATAATTCTTTTATCTCAAAAATAAATCATCAAGAGAAATTGACCGTAGAAAAGTTCAAAACCCTAACATTAATGTCCTTATTCGGTAGTTTAACTTGGTAAATCTGTGTTGGTTCAGCAAATATGGTATCAGCAATTAACCCTATTTGTTTTGTTGCAACATCCGAATATGGTTGAGATGTCTGTGATGAAGAGTATTGACCACCAACTTTATTAAAGAATTGCATATCTGAAATACTTATAACACCATTCTCACTTTGAATTAATCGTCTAATTTCCGACACATAAACATTCTGTCCCATCTGTCTCTGTAAAGGACTAAAATAAGTTGTTACAATATCAATTATTTTTGTAATAACCGCACCTTGGTTTTGACTTGCATCCAAAACAACATCAATCGTTACTCCCAAGTCAATAACATTTGCAGTTTCAACTGAGATATAATCGTTTATCATTCTATAGTTTGATAAATAATTTGCAACATTATTCTTAAGTGTGTTTGATATAACCTCAGTTAATTTACCATTTGAATCATATGATAACATCTTAACTTTAATCTTATTATTTTCTTCAGTTACCGATACTTTACCAGGTGCCCCATATTGTGAAGGCATATTACGTAATATAGATTCATAATCATTAACTGTAACGGCTCTATTCTGTGCAGCAAAGTTATATGTCACATATTGTCTTACTTCCTCTGTGGTAGGAGCATTTGCCCCACCAATCGCCGCAGTTACGTTATTACATCTTAATGAATTAACAACAGTAGTATTAATAGACTCAGACGGACCATTAACAAAGAATGAAACAGTTCCAATCTGATTAATAATATTAACCCCCAAATTGGTTGCTTGACCACCACCAACTCTATATTGTATAAACAATGTTGAGTTTGACTTAAGTGAAGAACCTAAAGCCAAATTATTAATATACTTACTAAGATCAAGTGGATAACCATCTCTAGCAAATTCTCGTAATTGTTCGTCAGCAGAAACATTACCACCACCAAAAGTCATTTTTAAGAAACCTTCAGGTGTATATTCACTAATAAACTTATCAATTGTTTGTATATAACTACCAACCTTAATTCCCGGTTGATCCGAAACTTTTGTAGGATCCTCAACAAACACTCTATCCTCAACCAACGCTTGGACTTCATACCATCTATCAGCCAACCCTAAAAACTCTTGAGGTTGTGGTGTACTTGTATATTGTGTCCCATCTTTAAGTAAGACACTTGTGATTCCTAACACATTTTTCTCAGGTAAAAATAATTCAAAGAATGGTTTAACATCATTCGGTGTAATAACACGTTTAAAAACCTTTGTTGATCCATTAACAACAACTTCCCTTTTTGTAATCGTATAATTTAATAACTTACCAGTAGCATCAAAATTAGGTATTTTTAATCTGTTTGGCGACCCTTCAGCATTTACCGCAGAAGAAAAATCAATATCATAAACCGTTTCAAATGGTTGTCCCGCTCCATTTACTTGAGATCCTCGTCTTAATATACCACAATATCTTAAATCTTCTCTATCACCAAAAGCCGGTACCGTAATGGAAAAGTTAACCAAAGCAACAGAAGGTCTTAATCCCGGAATCTTTAAACCATAAGTCCTTGCAATGTTATAAATTGACGATTTTTGTTGCGCATACTGTAATACAGTTTCCTGAATACTTCTATCAATATTAAATTGTAAGTTATCCGTCACCGCAGCATTTAAATCTAATAATACCGAGAATACCCCAGCATCGTTAAAGTTTTGAACTAAATCAGGATAATAAGTTCTCGTAAAATTTATTAACTCAGTTCTTATCCCTTGGAAATCCCTAGTCGTATAAGATATTTTTTTATTTGCCATATTCTATTAAATATTGATAATTACAAAATCACTTGAATCGAATGTGTTATTGGTGTTTTTATAATCAATTCTTATTTTTGCCGTGTGCTCCAATTGCCCAATGTTGGGAACAGTAAATTCCTTTTTACCATCACCATTAACATAAGAACCCTTATCTTCCTCACCCATAGATGCGTCCGTTATCTTAATACTACTAATTAAGATCCCCGGCATATACTTTTGAACCGAATCCCTAATCTCAGACTCCATCTCATTAAATGTCGGACCATCAAGTGGTTCAAATAAATACTCATATAATCTACTACCAAAGTCAGGTAAAAAATACCTCGTACCCTTACGACTTAATAATAGATGAACCAAACTACTTCTAATCTCTTCATCCGATGTATCAGAACAATCCAAATACTTACCAACGTAAGAATCTAAAAAGGGGAAATTTATTCCATATGTTATTCCATTTGCCATATCTAATAAATATAATGTTCGGATATTTTATATAAATAAAAAATCACGACTATAATCGTGATTCATTAACTCTTGTACTATATTTAGTATAAATTGGGTCGTAAGGGCAATGCAAACATTTTGATCCACAACAGAAACCCCTTTTTTTGTGGTAATCTTCGGTCATAACGATATTACCATCCTTATTTTTATAATAATCAAGTGGGGGAGACTTCTTTTTTGAAATCTCCTCCACATATAAATCATATATCCAATCTTTTGTTACCATCATTTTAATTCTTTCTTTTCAATTCGTATTTTATTTAAGATGGGCGATAATTGAATGAACTCTTCATAAGTAAATCTGTTAGATTTTAACCTATTACACTCCCAACAACAAGTAACAACATTTTCCTTACTATACCCCAAATTATTATCTTTTCTATCTAATTGGTGAGCCCTACTATTTATTTTCCCCCAAACTCTAGAATATTCTTCATAATTTAACTCCTCACCACAATAATGACAGTCCCTTACTTTAATTACATCAAGAAATTCCTCAAATGTTAACTCAACCTTAGTATCATTTCTTTTATGTAATTTTAATTCATTATAAATGTACTTATAAGGTTCTTTAAGTTGCGCACATCTTATACATTTTCCAGAATGTGTTTTTAATGCTGAAGATTGTACCAATAGTTCTTTACCACACCCACATTTAAAAATATAAAGATAATACCTGTTTTTTCCTTTTACAAGTTTTTCTTTTCTAATTGCCAATTCCTTTAATAACATTATTGGTGTTTTATTATAAATATCACCAATAATTAAAAAAGGAATACGAATACGTATTCCTTTTAATTTACATAATGTTAATTAATTATAAAATCTCGCATGAACCTCCCGAACACGCTAAACTCTCACTTAAATCCGTTTCATCTGTCAACTCAATAACTTTACTTAAGTCAATATTGGTTAACGACATATTTAACCTATCAAATGTTTCTTCATCACAATCCTCAAAAGGACTTTGTATGTAAGTATGTTCGGAGTGAGGTAAAACAGACAAACCATTGTAATAATCCCTGTTTTTCCACATCCACTCCCCAGCCAATTCCCAATCTTCAGGTTTCAAACTGATTGTTGCTGATACATTATGCATATTTGAACCCCCTCTATGTCCCGGTCTTACCCATTCTTGAGTTACTTTTTTAACTCTTTCCAATAGTTGGAATGGACTTTCAGTTCTTAAAATTGCCCCTTCAGGTGCTTTTTGTGGGATTGATATGACCGCAGTATCGTGGGGTCTAAAGAATTCATCCTCAACTAATTCAGGGTGATTTTCACTTAAATACCCATAAATTGATTCATTTTTACCAACACGGATTCTTCTAATGTAGTAGTCATTGTGCCAAGCGTGAATACCTGATGATGTCCCCAATGTTAATGATGTTGTCCCCGCAGGTTTTACAGTTGTTGTTCTTGCCGATTTATTAATACCAATTAATTTTGCAACTCGTTCATTTTCCTCTTTAACGATTTTTGCGGCTTCTTTCATATTATAACCTAAAACAACTCCTGATCCAATTCCTGTCATAGAAACACCAATTAACGCATCTTTCTCAGTTGTTCTTTTCCAAATATCTCTTAAGTAATGGAAGTTAGTATAACCCGCTTGTAATGTTCCAATGAATGCCGCAGCTCTAACACGATTATTTAAATCTTCTTGAGACACAATATCCGAAACATTTACCTCACATAGGTTACAAAATTGATTTGGTCGGAGAGCAATTTCACAACAAGGATTTGTTCCCCAATCTTTATCATTTGTGAAATAAATTCCTGGTTCACCCGCTCCTGAAGCCTCAATACGTTTCCATAGTCCCATAAAAAACTCTTGAGTTATTTTATGCCTTAACAATGTTGCCGAGTTGTTCGCTCTCCCTCTTTGTGGGTTTGTTTCCCACCAATTACCCGTTTTACAAGAAATCATTTCTTGGTCATCAGCATTGAATAGTGAGATCAGTGCCGCTCTTCTAATCCCTCCACTAAGGACTGCGTCAGCTATATGACAAATAATGTCATGAACCTCAATGGTTGTTAATTTATCACCATCCTCTTTTGACTCTAAAATACTTTTTAATTTGTGTAAACAATCTTTAAGTGGTTGGGGTCCAGGGGCTTTACCTCCAGATGTGATTAACCTAGATCCTTTATGCCTAATATCGGAAAAATCAAAATCAGGTGTTGATAATTGTTCTCCAAAATAAGATTTGAATAGAACCTTAATTGCGTCTGACCACCCTTCAATAGAATCCCCAATTAAAAATCTTCTAAACCTGTTTGGGTTTGGTTTTCTAATCTCAGGAAGTTTATCTACGTGGTGTTTTTGTACTGAGTACCCAACACCTGTCCCACCTAATAACAAGAACATTGATTCGGAAAACGATTCCAAATTGTCAATTGGCAAATACGCACAATTAAAAATTCTGTTAGGTGAGAGCTCAATTGGTTTTCCACCAAATTGCATTGATCTCATTGATGGTAATACTTTTTTGTCATACACAAACTTATATACCTCTCTTATTTCACTCTCAAGTGATGGGTATTTCTTAATGTGCATATTAATGTTTCGGGTTACTAATTCTCCCCAAGTTTCACGTCTATTTAATTCTGGTACAAATTTTGCGTACTTCATATAAACCGTTAGATCCGATAAAATCTGTTGTGATGCGTCCATAGTTTTGTTAATTGTTTAATTTATTTGTTCTTTTTGTTTTCTTTTTTCCATCAACTCTTTTACTCGTTGACGTTGTCTGTCTTCTTTTTGTTCCTCCACACCTAAAAATGTCATAGAACTTTCGGTATCAATTTCTAACATACCGTTGTCGAATTTGCAATTTTCAAAGACAATACCATCATCACCAATTCTTGATTTAGTAATTGCTATTGTCGCCAATTTTAATTCTTTTTGTTGTAATGTTTTTGCAACTGAGATAATTACGTGACCAACTTGTGCCTTCTTAATGGAACCACCCATTTGATCTGTTGTAACCACTTCAGATGATATTGAGCTTCTGTTTCCTTGTGTTGCAGTCCAACCAACAAGGTCAAGTTCGTGACACATTGATTCAAAACCTCTCATTACAGATCCTTCACTCTTCCATTCATCACCCAAATTCTTATCCGGAACAACACAATCAATATAATCCAATAATACCATATCTATCTTGGTACCATCCGCAATTAACTTTCTGAGTTGGTTCTTAATTTGAAGCATTGTAACCGTATCTGAGGGCAACTTTTGCATAATTAATTTGTTCGGCATAGAATCCTCAATCTCCTTAACTCTTCGGATAACCTCATCCTTTTTTTCTGATAATTCGTCCGGGTGAATTTTAGTCCATAATGTGTAATGTTTTCTCTGAATAATCTTTGGATTATCTTCAAAGAAGATCTGTATTACATTGTTCCCCAAGTTAAATGCGTGATTAGCAATCTTAGTTAATAGAGTTGATTTACCAACACCAGTCGGTGCCAAAATAACTCCAATCTCACCTTTAGCCAAACCACCCTTTAACAACCTGTCAATACCAGGTATTCCCATCGGTATGGGGTGTCTGTAGTCATCATCTAATACTTGATCCAAGTTACTAAAAACACTTGCCAAATTTGTGTTTTTTTCACCTACTTGTAATGCTTCTCTAAACATTTGTTCTATGGTCTCATAACTCTCAAATTCACCACCATCAATGATTTTTTGAGCCTTACCCATAACTTTAATTACTTCCTCTTGTTTGCAAAACTTAAGTGCCTTGTCTTGAACAAAATCCCCCCCGTCAATAGGTGCATCCTTGATTTTACCAATCATATCCAAAACAATCTTGGATGCAATCTCTTGTTGTAATTCGGATTTTGCCACTTGTTCTAATGTGTCAAATGATGGTGTGTGATCGTATTTTTTATAATACTCTCTGATCATCTGGATAATTATTTTAAAATATTTGTTTTCAAAATAACTAGACTCAATCACATCAATAATTGAGTGTGAAAATTCTTTATCCAAAATGATTTGATTCAATAACTGAATCTGAAAATTATTCCCTAAATAATCAAAATTTTTGTTTGTCGCCATATGTTTTTTATTCGTTCGTAAAGATAAATACTATCAAACTAAACTAAATCCGCCATATTCCGTATTAAAATTTTTGCCTGAAAAAATGTCAGTCAAGTCAGATAGTATACCTTTTAGTTGCGGACGTAGGTCTACGGTGTATCTTACCTTTGGTGGGTACACTTTTGCATCAAACACTCTATGACAAATTGTCATATCCCCAACCCTAATTATTAAATTAAAGTTCTCTTCACCATCCGTATTTGATGTGTTTAAGATGTCAGGATTTTCCTGAATTTCATATTGGTTGTCCATCATATAGACAACAGTTCTCATCTTCATATTATAAGTCAATTGACGACATAAGTCTCCAATATAGTTATAAACATCTAATGAATTTTTTGATTCAGGATTAAAACCCCTAACATTAAAGAATCTTTGAACAACGATGTTCTCATTACACTTTAAAAGGAATTCCACTTTTGTAAAATCTTGATCTCTCATAAATTTGTTTTTTTGTTTTTGTAAATTGTTTTTTCTTTTCTTGTTAATTTTAAAAATGGTTTTATAAATCCAACCCAAGCGTCATCACGTTTTGGTAAATACTTAAAAAATCCGTCCGACATCATCATCTTCATTAAGTTTCTATAACCCCTTCCATCAGGATCTAAACTTTCTGAATAATATTGTTTAACCATCTCCTTACCCTCTTCACTTATAAGTGGTTCAGATAAATCAACCAATATCTTGTTTATTTCGTAGAACTTTTCCCCAAGAATACCCTCCTTCGTTTTTCCACTTATTAGATTATTTAAAACAACACTTTTACCTTGTTCTTCCAATAATTTCTTACCTCTTGTTAAAATATCTGTAAAACTTATTTCCGAATCAAGTATTTCAGGAAATAATTTAACTAAAGTTTTCTCACCCATTAAACTAATACCATCAATGTTGTCTGATGTATCACCAGCAACAATCTTAAATGTTTTAACATTATAATGGGGAATTAAACAGTCTTTGAACTTAATGTTATCACCAAACTTATAATATGCCTTTAGGTTGGGGGAATATATTGTTACCGTTTCTGATATTAATTGAGTTAAGTCTTTGTCGGACGAGAATATCGTTTTAACCTCATCTAAAGAGATCTGACAGTAATAGGCAATAAGATCATCCGCTTCCGAATTTTCAACCTCCAATTGTCTTATAAACATCTCTTCAAGATATTGTTTAACTCTTGTTTTTTGTTTGTTAAATGAATCTGTCTTCTCCATATTATCAGGAGAAGATTTACGATTCATCTTATATTTGGGGTATATTAATTTTCTTTGGGTTGAGTTTGTATCACTATCCCAAAAAACCATAACTTTGTTAAAGTTAGTTTCCTCTAAAAATTTACGGATTGTGTTAAGGAAATGCCAAGTCCCACCAATGTGTTCCCCATCATTATAGAAATCCTTAACTCCGTGAAATCCAATTTTTAATAAGTTGTTACCATCAACAATAAGTGTTTTGGTCATTTAAATTTTTTTATAATTGTTACTACAATATTTTGTTACTCTTTTTTAAAATTCTATCTTGGAATTTTATTCGGTATCTTTCTATCCAAATTAATTCCCCATTTACATATAATGATAATATCTCATCATCAGACATTTTTGGTATATCTCTTAACTTATAGATTAAGTCATTTTTTTGACAGAATTCTTCAGCTGCGTTTTTTTTATTTATAATTAAATCGGTATTCCATAATCTTTTTGGTTTACATTCAACCATATATTTATTATTTAATACAAAATCCGGAAAATAATTCTTCACCACATCTTTATGTTTAAAAACAATTTTAAATTTATTAGATTCTCCCGTCTCCCAATTAAACCCATATTTTTCTATTACGTTGACCATATACGACAACTCCAATAAACTTCTAAAATACCACCCATTGTACCATCCTGACCAACCATTTCCAGAACCAAAGGGGGGGGTTTTACCAAACCAATAATTTTTTTCCCCTTTAACCGATTTTTTTAACGAACACTCTTTATTCATTTCATCGGCCTTATCGACACCATATTTTTGAACCCATATTTTATAATATGAATTACCTCTCATCGGACTATTTTTTTTCATCCAATCACTTAAATATTTTCTATATTCTTCTGACCTTATTTTTTCGTAATATTTTTTTCTTTCTTCACTATTATTTGAGGTTTTAACCATCCTAACCATGGATTCTTTAGTGTGTTTCTTATTGAAGAACGGATTTCTTTCCCCATTCTTTAAACAAGACGAACATAACCCAAAAGTTTTACTTCGTCTAATGGATGTCTTATATGTAGATAAAGCCTTATATTTAATAATTTTATCACATTCATCACATTTAATAAAACAAGAAGTTTTATGGCCAATAGTTTCTTTACAATCACACATATCATATAAATATCGTCAAATCAAGTAAAAGAGTGTCCCATTAACAATTTTTTTTATTCTTCAGGGTCAATGTCATTAGTATATTCATCCAAAGAATATTCCGAATAACCTAATTTTGTTGCCCAATACTCCGAATATTCTTTTTTATAATTATCTAAAGCCTCTTTTGTGTCTTCAATATACCCTTGCGGTACTGCAATTATTTTACCATCCTTGTAACCGAGACCATTTACGTGATTTTTCAAAATAGATATCTTTGTTCTAATTGCAAATGACACCTTTCTACCGTCTTTAGTTGCATCAATATGACTGATACCAGCTTTTTTCTGATTACCAAATAAGAATATTAAACTACTCGCCAACCATATTGCTATACCACCTTTGGCTCGAATTTCAGGTTGACCAAATGGATTGTCCGGTAACTCGACCCATGGTTGATTAACTATAACTAAAGTATTATAATAAGGATAATCTTCTTTTTTAGATTTAGAAATTCTGGAATGTATCCCCATACCTATTTTATCCGCAAGAACTCTTGAGTTGTGCATGGACCCACCCTTTCCGTCAAAAGTCATCTGACACGGAACTGACCCAATACTATCAAACAAAAACAATAAGTTATAAGGGAGGTTACCCTTCTCTTGTTCGTCTAAAATATTGTTAATAAAGTCCGTTGCCTGTTCAATAACATCAAACGAATCGTTAAATATAAAGTCCCCATCCCAAGTTCCATCCGCATTTTTTTGAGCCTGTAACCCCAATTCCACACTATGCTCAAAACTCCACTTCTTCTCCGTTATAATAAAAACTGGTAAGTGACCCTTTTTCTGAGCGTCCGCAGCCGCAAGGATCATTGCCGTTGTCTTTCCAGCATTTGAATGCCCCAAGAACATATTTATACCCCCCATTACAGGTCCGGGTAGTCCGCAAGCCCCCATAAACGCCTCACCACAATTATAAAAACTTTCTGGTTTATACTTTGTTTTTGTTGAGAATTTACCCTTGATTGCATCCAAGGATATTTCTTTCTTTTTTATTGCCATAATAATTTGTTTGTTTTTTAAAAGATAAAAAAAAGCACCGACATTGTAAATCGGTGCCTATCATTTAGGTTCTTTTTTTTTTAGAATGGTAATTCCTCGTCAACCTCTTCATTTGCTTGTGGGTCAACAGTAGTCTTTGACTCTTGTTTTGATCCCCCAATAGAAGTTTCTGCAACAACATCATTACTATAGGCGTAACCACCTTTTTCACTATCCCAACGTGGAGTTTCACCTCTTGATAACGCTTCAAGGTATTCAATTGGTTTTTTAGAATAAACATCTTCCCAAGTCAATTCATCATTGATCCAAGTGTTCATTGTTTCCACATCTTCGTGAGTTGGTGTTGGGTCATCATACATTACAGTTTGAATTACTGTATATACCGCCCCTTTTGGAGTTTTTGCTTTGGTAAGTTCCAAGATTAAATCACGACCTTTATCAGAATCGGTAACATCACCTTTTGCTTTCCAAATTGGAATAATTTTATCAAGGATCCCTTCTTGTTTGTAATTGTGTTTAAATCTCCAAAACTTAACTCCGTCTTGTTCGTTATCACGATCAATTACTTTAACGATATAAAACTTACGAGCTTTATATTGTCGTGCCATTTCTTTGTCAGATTCTTTACCCGTTGACATAAGTTCTTCGTGAACCTCATTCAATGGTGATCTCTCATTATCATTTTTTCCTGGATCATAGAATTTTTGCCATTTACCATCCACATTAAGTTCGTGGAACCATACTTCTTTGAAAGGTGAAGACCCATCAGTTGTTGGTAATATTCTAAGTCGTTTCTGACCTTGTTTCTCGTTATCCTTAAGGATAGCCGCGAAATATTTTTTCATTCTTTCGTCCTGAGACATTTTTGTGGTGTTAGAAGAACCACCTTGTTTTGAGCTTTCATACTGAGCCAAAACCGCATCTAAAACATTTGTTGTCGCCATATATATATTAATTAAAAGTTTACATAGAAAGTATAAATAGAAAATTGTGTGTTGTCAACTTGTTGTCGTAAATAAAACCACATTTTGTGGTTTTATAATTACGGCATCATATCATCATCATCGTAGGAATTAAAAGTTCCCTTAATTTCGTTTGGTGAAAAGTCCTCAACATCATCCGATGTTAAAACATATTCATTTTTTCCCGATTTTTCCATATCTTCTTCTTTGTCAATAAAAAAATCTGATAGTTTTTGATTAAACGGTCCTGAATCCAAACTTCTTAATTCTAATTTTTCTTGTGGGGTTTTAGGTCTCATTTTTTCAACTTTAACCTCAAGAGCATTAAGAGCATTCATAATTTTATCCATTTCACCCAACTTAGATTCCATATTCTCAAGTTGGCCAAATAAATTATTAAAATATTCCTCTTGTTTATCCTCAATATTTTTTTGTGATTTTACCAAATCAGTAATCTCAATATCTTCTTTTTCGTCCTCCTCTTTACCAACTTCTTCAACATCAGGATCATTTGCAATGTCAATAGGTTCAGGTGTTGGCCCTACAGGTGGTACAGGTGCTGCCGCGTCAGGTGCAGGTGGTATATCTCCCGGTAATGGTGCCGCATCAGGTGCCGGTGGCACATCTCCCGGTAATGGTGGTGGTAAATCAGGAATGTCTTGTTCCATAATATAACTATTAATAGAATTATATCTCTTAATTTCCTCTAAAATCTTTTTATCTACACTCATTTTATTATCCGTTTAATAATTGTTTAATACCTGTTTTAGTCTCTACTTGGATTTTTTTATTTGTATTCATAGTATTGTCAACTCTCTCAATTAAACCATCTTTCATTCTAATTGTGTAGCAATCTCCACTATCAAGGTCACAAACTTCTTTATAACCATTTCCTTTGTCTTTTTCTGTAACTCTTGTGTTTTTACCCAAGTAGTTATCTAATATTAATTTAGTGTTCATAATTTCTTTTTTATATAAATATCATTAAGTATTAAAAAATTTATGTGTTGGTAGATTATTGACCCACATTTAACCTATATTCCTTAATTGCGTTAATAACAATATTCTCATATTTAATTTTATCATCTTCAGGTAATTTGTCGTATACATTATTATCACTTATTGATGGGAAATTAATAACATAGAATTTAACAATCGCTTTAGCCAATTGTTGGGGATCAAGATAAGTCGTAAAATTCAATAAATAAGCGTTTAATGCCACCATCTGAGTACCATATTTACTAACCATAAAATCCATAAATAAATCAGGAGTATTAAAAATAACTATTGGAGTTTTATTAGTATCACAGAAATATGTCTTACTAAAACTAACATCTGAACCACCATATGATGATGTTAATGGTATAACACCATAATTATTACCATAACCACTAAATTTAGTACTTAACCTTAATGACATTATGGAATAAATTAATAACGCTAAATCTTCTTTATTTGGTGGGTTTAACTCATTAATTTTCTTATTAATTAATGTTATTGCTTCTTTAATTGTAATTGTGTTTTTTTGTGGTGTTGCCGTTACATAATTTTTATTTTTATAATCAGAATTTAAATTATCACTACATTCTTGATTTGGACTTAAACCAACAGTCATATTACTATTATTCACAACATTATTTGTTTGACTAATAACATTTGTTGTTGTCGCATTTATCTCCTTATTATTTTGTTCTACTTTCTCTCTAATGTTTGAAAGTATTTTTGTACTTAACGACTGTATAAATGACTCAATTTTAGGAATACTATAGAATGGTTGTCTTTGACCTTCTATTGTTGTATCAAACCCATCTAAACCTATTCTATGAGAAACTTTAGTGATCATATATGGCCCACTAAACATAGGAACATTTCGTAAATTAAAATACATCATAGGTTGCATAAGAGCATTACCCATCATATCAATACTACACCTATAACTTCTATTTTTATATAAGTTATATAATGAAACACTTTGTGTATACCCACCTCTATTTTGATCTAAATTCGCCATTTGGTTTAATACCTCTAACGACTCACTTGTTGGTAATCCCGGGTCTTGAGAAATATCAATCTGTTTAAATATTTGTTGATTTTGTGGTCCAATATCAACATTAAACCCAACTACCTTATTTGATTTATCCCAATTAGTTTTACCATCTTGATTTTCCAACAAAGGATTATCAGTTGCTCTCCTTAAATCAAACGCATCGTCCCTATATCTATAATCAGTATTTTCATTCATCGCCAAATGTTTACTTGGGGGATTACTATACAAACAAAGAAACTTTGCCGATGTTTCTCTATAATCAACATCTAAAAATGTCCCAAATAAAGTGTTTGCAAATTCTAGTGTTCCTTCAGGTTTTGGTGATGGATTTTTACTCACATCTTTTACATTATAGAAATTGGCATAAGCAGGTAATGTAAAGTTTACAAAATTATTAGCAGTTAAAATTGATTGGACAATATCAAGTAATTTATTTGCATAATTAGCGTTTTCCATTAAATTCTTTAACATAAAAATATCTACAAACACTTTCTGACCAACATCCCTACTTGCCCTATCCATTATTAAAACATCTTCAAATAATGTTTTACTTTTAAAGTCAGCCCCTGAAATCCAAGTATCGTTTATTGTTTTAAATAAATCCCACAATTCATATCTAGTTTGTTCACCTTCAAGATCCGACTTAACATTACCATCCGCACTGGTTATTTCAATGGTAGGTAACTCTTTTCTCAATCTAGTTAATTCTAAATCCAAGACAGTATTTAAATATGTTGTGTTTTTTGTAAGATAGGTATCCATTAAACTATAAAACTCAACCTTAGTGATTGCACTATTTTGTAGTTTCTGAGTTGCATACATTTTAATAATTGGTGCAAAATTCTTTATATTGTTCTCACTAAATTCAACATCAATATCAACAAAAAAGTCAGTAATATAAGATCCATTATCAGAATATACTAATTCAGGTATTTCAGAAAAACCAATATATGTTTCCAAAGTTTTCCACGTTTCAGGATATTGCGTTTTAGATTGAGATAACGTTAAAGTTCCACCCGCAGTTGGTAAACTATTTGGTGAGTTTTGATTATAACCCTGATAAGAATATGGGTCAATAATAAATTGATTAGAGAATGTATAGAATAATTTTTTATCGTAATTTGATGGGTTACCATACTTCATTACAACTTTATATTCCATAAACGTAGTTAAATAACTAGTAAAATTAGTTATTTGATTTTCCTGTATTTCTTTTACAATAGAATTACCATTTGTACTAGTTGGTGATGGTTTTGGTAATTTCATAACAACCCTCATCAAAGATTGGAAATTTTTATTTTGTTTACTTGAGTCAAGTTCATCATTTGAAGATAAAGTTGAGTTATAATCATATTCTGATCTACTAAAATTTAAAAATTCAGTTTCAAGAATATCTAATATTTCTTTATTAAAGGTTGTAAATAATTCACTTATTGTTGAATATTTATTTGTTTCCCCATTAATTGAGAAGTTTTGTTGTATTGCAACATCGTTAAATACTTCCTTTAAATAACTATCTGGTGATGGTATTGATAATCTTGAATTATCAAAATACCCATAATTGGGTGCTTTCCAAAATGTCCTAACCGAACCGTTATACATCGCACCATTATTTGAAACTTCAGTCTTCAGTGTTCCATTAGGTCTAAAACATTCAACAAGTGTTTGATTTATCGTAGATCCAAATGACGGCATAGGATATATTGATTCACCATCAGTTGTTGCAACATAACAACTCCAAGGTGTTATACTTAAACCTCTAGTTATAGACCCAAGATCAAAACCTGGAGTTTTAGTTATTACAGAATCTGTTGTATTAACCAACGATAGTCCGTTATCAATCGCACCTTGTATTTCACCACTAGTATATCCATTTGCGTTGTTATTGGTTACCACAAATTGTGTTGTTCCTGAAGTCTGTAATGGACTAATAACATATGTTCCAATACCACCGGCAGTTCCATTTAATTGATCTAATATTGTTGTACCAATAGATAAACCACTCCCCGATAAAACGGCACCAGTAAAAATATCGTTGGAATTAATTGATGTAATTTCAAGTGTTGTTCCACTTACAGTACAAGTACCATTTATTAATTGTGGTATTGCCCCGAACACTTTTTGTCCCTGTAAAAAAACATTAAAATCATCAATAGTCCTTGGGTAAAACCCAGGATTTATTTTTGTTTGAGTTAAAAGACCACTTGTAAAATTATCTTGTAAGATAATTTCTTTAGTAACACCATTTATTGTTACCGTATAATTTTTTGTTGTAGCACTATTTGTTGGGTCGTAATTATAAGCATAATTATAGTCCGTCCATACCTCACTTAATATATCAACACCCGTTTCCTTCCACGTTTTATAACGATGCCAAATTGACCCATATTTTAATATCCAAGCATATGGTAATTCATGAACCGCACCAAATTTCTTAAATGTTGATATAATATAATCAAGTTCCTTGGTACTTGCGTTATCCCCATATTCCTTATATTTTTCCTTAAGAGTTGCCAACGGCAAACTATTCAAGAATAAAAATGCCGCAGATTTATATGGTGATTGATCGTTTGACTTATACCTAAAATTATATACACCTTGTTGTATTGCATTAACAAAATAAGGAGTGTTTAACATAGATGTAGTTTGATCGGCATCTAATTTGTTTTCATAATTAGAATAATATATGTTTCCTTCCGTAATAAATTGATCTTCAAATTTCCTATTTTTATAAAAGACCTTTAGATCTAATAGTGTAAAATCTATTGTTTGACTAAAAATTGCCGGTTTGTAGTTGAAGTTTGTGATAGGATCTTTACCCTTACCCTTATTTAAATAATTTGTGATAATTTTATTAGTGTTATTATATTCTAAAACTTGTGTTGTTTTAAATATGTTTTCAGCTTTTTGTATTCCCTTTGCGTTTGCCAAATAAGTGTTATCCCACCCCAAATTTGTTATAGGATATAGGTCGGTAAAATCATAATTTTCAATATTATTATTATCTCCAAAATATTCTGTAGATTGTGAGACATCCTTTAACGATAGTAATGGCATTGATTTATCATTATCAATAATGTCCCCACTTAATAACCCAAAAGAACTATTAACTTCATTTTTTATATATGATGTGTTAAATTCTCCTCTAACAAAGTTTTGCCAAGATTCTCCCGACCCTTCGTTTGATATGTGTTTTAAGAACGCTAAATACGAACCTGAAGTTAAATTATATTCTTTTAATTTTTTTGTTAAATAAGGGTTATCAGACCCCAACGCAGTAATAATATCTAATACTTCACATTCTGCGTAATATTCCTTCATATTAAAATCAATATTTGAATCTCTACTTAATTTACTGTAGAATGAGTTCAATAACATTCTTTCATAAATCTCATAGAAAAATTTAACTTCTTCCGTATTTTGATATACTTCATTACTAATTGGGAATTCAATAGCATTAAAACTTAATCTACTTGGTTTTGTTTCTGAATTTGTAACTGACCCAGGGAAATCCTGTTTAACCGATCTCTCAACAGTTCCTTTAATAAACTCCTCAACAAACTGAACTTCAGGCCATATTTCAGGAGAAAACGCTCTTACTTTTGTTGCAATTGATGGATGTCCCGGATACATTAATTCAAACCTTTCCCCATCTTCTTTTAGATTGTTTTCAACAATCAATTGAGGCCAAGGGTATATTGGTGTTTTTTCAATACTTAAATCTTTAAGGTCAACACTATTAACGGTAGATGAATTAGATAGTATTGCATTTTTTCTTAATGGACTATCTCTAAGATCCCACGCCTTTGTATGAACATCATCAAGTAAGCGTAAAAATGCCTCACCTTGTGCAAAAAACACCGCAAGAACGTTTCTAATGGTTGGAGCAAAACCAATACCACCACTTCCACCACCTTTTCCGTCAGATTTAAAGGTTGCACCAATCTTGTTAGTTAAATCTTTAGCAATACCTTCCTCAATCTTTTGTTTTTGTATTTGAAAATTTTCGGCTATTGTGGATGTTTGATCTATAAATGACCCTTTACCCTCAAAGAAAAATAATTGACTTGAATTAAATTCAAGTTTTACTTTTGCCTCAAATGTTGCTTTTTCTTCTTCCGTTATTTTTTTATTTGATCTTGTGAAATATGTTTTAACTAAATCAATATCCGTAACTGTCGCATTACTGTAAAATGTACTAACATTTTTTTTCAAATCTAAAACAATATTCACCGGAATACTATTTGGTTTATTATCACCAAGTGTCGCATTTCCCTTAAGTAACCCATTATAAGATATTACAAGTCCGTCTAATACCGTTAAGGCTAATTGTCTCTTTTCTGCAGTATCATATTCTTTTTTAAATTTATATAATGTAAGACCATCTTTTTGAGTGTTAGTTGGTTTTGTAATAAAAACATCAGTAAAATCTAAATATTTTTTTGCCCAAGCATCTTCACCAGAATATATATAAACTTTTTGTTCGTATTCTGTTAGATTTTTTGCATATTCTTCAAGTTTATTAAGAACATCCATATTTGTTTTTGAATACTCCTCAATTATATTTTTAAGGAATGTATCTAATCTAACCTTTAATTCTTGTAATGTTATTTCAGGAAAACCATCGTCAATTAATCCTTTGGATTTATATGTCGCGTAAAGTTCTTTCATTTTTGCAAAACCAGTACTTGACCAAGAACTTGTAACCTTATCATTACCATTACCATTTTTTGTGGTAGTAGTTTGTTTTGTTTTAACATTTGATTGATACATTAATGGTGCCGCCATCATTCCACCCCAATTTACGCTGGACATAATAGTATACTTATATGTATATAATTTTAACTGAACCCTAAAGTTTCCTGAACCAGGATCAAAAGAGGCATTAAATGTAACTAACATTAATGGTAATCTAACCGCTTTACCCAAATAACCCTTTATTGTTAAATAAAATAGTGGATATGGTAATTGGAAAAATGCTGCATATGGTGAATTATTTCCACCCTCAAACAATGCCCGACCTTTAACATCTTCCAATGTAACATCAATTATGGGCATAAAATCCGTACTATAACTTATATTAATTTGTGTAATTCCCAATAAACCATTATCTACCGCTCCGGGATTACCGTTTGAAACCAATGTTTGGGTTATATAATAATCATCACTCTTATCAATATTTGAAGTATTTCCCGGTATGATATTAGATTTTTTCTGATTAACCCCTTTACCTTGTAGGGTGTTTTTACCGGTAATTTCGTCCGACCAATCGTCATCCAAAAAAGTTTTATTTCCAGGATTCAAGAAGTTCATACTTGCAACTGAAACAGTTCTAATTGTATCACTTAATGGTGCCCCAAGTGCCAATTTTGTTCTTGGTAGTACCGTGCACTCCAAATTAGCATACATAACGAGATCTTCGTGATTTATGAGTCTTTGTTGTGGTTTACCATCTTTATCAATAATTTTATTTGGATCTATTACTGTAATGTTTTGGTAATCAAACTCTACTAATATATTTTCCCCGTTATCTGCCATAGTAGAAGAAATGATTTTCTAATGTATTTTTATAGTCTTGTAATGAACTTAACAAAGGATATGGAATTGTCAAGATAGCCGCGTCAGGTATGTTAAACTCAAAACCCGTAAATTGTGGGTTTGCTTGTAGTATTAACCAACCAAAAAAGGGTGTTCCATAAAATTGTTGAGATACTTTATCCAACCTTGAAATTCCAACTTTATATATATAGAGTTTATCAGACGATTTTATCGGCAAGTTAATATAAGGAACAACTGTTTGTTGTCCATCTTGTAAAAATTGATTGTATCTATTATAATATTGTAATGCCATTATTAATTAAATTTAACTTTACCATTATATGTTTTATTACTTGTCTTAACATTCACATCAAGATATAAATTTTTAATTCTATTTATCTTCTGTAAATTATTTCCGGTTTTTTCTGTAGTATATTGTACTTTACTATCAAACTCCACAAGTTTAAAGGTTTCATATTTTTTATACTCTTCAGATGTTTCTATATCATTAAATAATTTTATTTCAGCATCGTGTTCTGCTTTACATTTAACCTTAAAAATTTCACAATATTTTTTTATATCATCAACAATTGTTGTTTCAGATTCTTTAATTTTTTTACTTGTCGTTAATGACGTAACAAATGCATTATATTTATTATCATCCAAAAATATGTGGGACATTGCCATATAAAATCTACTTTCAGGAATCGACATTGCGGTAATCCCAACAAAATTATTTTCATCTTTTTTATATACTAATTTTTCAAAAAGTTTATCTCTTAGAAAATCATTTAAAAAACTTGTAATCTGTGTTCCAGCGGTAAATACATATACATCCTTTATATTACTTATAACACTATCACCACTTAACGAATAAACTTTATAATCTCCCGTACCCAATTTAATACCGTCAATACCATCACATATTACGTCCAACTTTCTTAACGTATAATTAAACCCTTCTTGATAGGAAGTCATTTCATTTATTGGTCCAATAACAATACCATTTAATTCAGTTTCCGCCTTTTCAACCTCTTTTCCCATATTGTCTTTAAGTTCTCTTTTTAATGAACTTTGATAACCCTTACTACTACCAACAATATCAGAAATTATCGGAGACACCTCATCATTAACATCTTTTTTTGTTTGTTTAACCAAACTTTCAATGTATTTTTCAACACTATTTGACTTACCGTATATATCCACATTAGTTGGTACCGCATCATATTCATTAAAAACACCATTATTAAATTCCATATCAGTACTTGATAATGACATTATACCGCCATTTGTGGTTGAAGTAAGTGTTTTCAACTGATTAAATATTGTTTTAAAATAAGTTTGAGTTCCTGTTGATAAATCACTCATTAATGTTTTATATTCAATATCTCCTTCAGCAAAAGATCCGTCAGATGATGTTGTTGTTGATAATATGGTACCAACAGTACTTCCACCCTTTTGTGGAATTTGATTATCAACTTGGTTTGCCATAAGTGGATTACCATTAACTGACCCATCTTTAATAATTGCCTTCACTAAAGTATTATCTCGTTCAGAAGTATTCTCCGTTGCAACCGATCTTTCATCATATATTTCGGTATTCGCATAATAATTAAAAGACAATGCGTTTTGAAGTTCCTTAACAGGTCCCGCAATTCCGTGACCACCAATAAAATCAAACCCCAAACTAATTTTTGCAATCATCGGTTGAACACCAATACCTTCAGGGTTAATATCAAATACCAACGGATCAAATGTAATACCAAGTGAGTTAGGTATAATTTTTGTATTATAAAAATCCCCAATTCTTAATACCAAAACGGGTGGTGCACCAAACGATGTATTTAACGCATCGTTATACTTTGGTTTACCATCAGGACCAATAACAGGTATTGTTTGACCCGGTCTCATGCATTGATTAAGGAATGTTAATCTAGCATTTAAACCTTCAGGTGTCATAGAGTGAAATGCCGGATTAAAGTATTTAATTTTATCTTTAATACTATCAAACACCATAGGGTTAGTTTCCTTTATTACCTCAAAATAATCACATTCAGAAAACATATGTCTCAATACTTTTTTTGATATCCCATCTTTAACCGATTGTTTAATATCAGGTACTGGAGCAACTTTAAGTGGGGGTACATATATCGGGTCTGTATTACCTATTACTGTACCCTCAATAACAACGACAGGTATTGGTTCAATAACAACAGGATCATCAACAACAGGACTTTCAGGTATTCCGGTTGCAACAATGGTCTTAATATAAACTCTTCTACAAGCCATTGCCGGTGCCGAATACCACTGACCACCAGTATTAACAACCTTTCCGGTTTTACTATCGTTACGAACATTTTCGTGACAATTAATTGACGAAAAAGGACCATTTTTTGTTTTTGGTGTAACATTTGCAACTTCACCCAAACTTGATGCTATAACATTTAATTTTTTATCATCAATATATTTTTGACCTTTAAGTTCCCCAAAATCTAAACTTGCTAACCACGCAATAACTGAATTAATTCTTCTATCAGAAAGAAATTTATTATAGGTCTCATTTTGAATTGGTGATGCGGATCCTTCCATCGTAATAGTAACACTACCTTTCATATCCACAAGAATTTTTGTTAATGATGTAATAAAATCCTTTTGTAATGTTTCAAAATTATATTTAACAACATCAGAAAAGAATGGGTCAATAGCACTTTTAGTAAATGTTGTTCCTTGATCTAAAGTTGATCCAGTTGATGCCCAAACAATTTCAGGTGCCTTAGTATTATATGTCCCCTGTAATCCAATATAATAATTATAGTAATCAACATAAGTGAATGATGATCCATCAACTTGTGATGCCGGTGGTCTTCCTAATGGTCCTTGAATTTTCCATTCATCATCAGCCGAAGGGTTTTTAATGTTTGGATTATAATATGGTGAATCATTTTCAAAATAAAACCCATAACCTAAATATGCATTTAACACATCTAATGATATTGGATCAGTAGCATTCGCAACTACCGTATCTTTATTGTCGGTTTTAGTTCCAGGACCATCGTCAGCTCCTTTACCAGGAGCAGTAACCGTACCACTTTCCTTATCCACCGGAACTTCTTTTATTATATTATTATATTCTTCAGGTGTTAATCTTGGGTCATTAAGTATTTGTTGATATGTATATAACTCACTTGTCGGTATTGTATTAAATTTTGCTGCCAAATCATAGATATCGTATTTAACACATCCCGCAAAAAATGAATCCATAATAGAATTTATCTCTTGAGAACTTCTATTTGCTAATTGTTTTTCAACAATTGTGTTCATCATCGCGGGTGAATCAACAACTATCTTCCAACTTAAACTTCCCGTTCTTGTCGTATTCTTATAGGTATATATTGGTTCAGGTCTACCCAAAAATGATGTAGGGTTCCAATTTGCCTTACTATCCTCACTAAATGTTATATCATAAGGTGGAAACCACATTATTCTACCCCCATTTTGACCTTTTTCACAAGTAGGTAAATCATCATATGTAAAACCTGGTTGATCTGATGTTCTCCACGCCAAATTCTCCAATGAGAACATATATTTTTTAACTTTACCATCAACAATATTTGTTGATCCCGGATTTCTTATTGGTGCAATATTCAAGTTATAGGTATTATCAAAGATAGAATAACTAAACTTTCTACCTGATGTTGTTATACCATCAGTTTTTTGTAAATCGGCGTATGTTAAATATGGTGTGTCTTTTTGGAATACTCTACAATATTCTTTACCAACTTCAAAACCACTAACACCAATTGTATTTTCACCCGTACTTTGATCGTAATATGCAATAACTTGTGATCCTTTAGTCATCTCTTTATATCCATCGTTGAATACTTTTGACACTTGATTAATTGCGTTACCAACGTGTTTTAATCTTTTTGCACCTTGGACATTGTCCGCGGCCTGTACAATTCGTTGGGTGTTATCTAAAATAGATCCTCCCTTATATTCTATACCCGTTGAAAGGTTTTGTCCGTATTGACTTTCAATAATGTTAAACTCTTCATCTTTTTGGAAGTTCTGCCCACCAGGTCCAACCTTAAATCCTGCATTGTCTTTATATTTTGGTGATGTCCATACAAATTTACCATCCGTACCATCACCATCAGTATATGATTTCGCCTTTAATCCAAAATTTATTTTATCCTCATTGCCTTCATATAGTTTGGCAAGTTCATCAGGACCATAAACAATAGTTCCAACCTGTTTACCAAATCTATCAACGGCAACTTCATTTGCGGGTGTTGTAATTTGACTTGGTTCCGAATCAACACTACCAACATAATAACCACCAACAGATGCCGACCCTCCACCAAATAAGTTATTGATTGCACTTGACACCCCTTGGATGAGGTTCTTTTGGTATTGTGGTCTATATATATTATAATCTAATGTTGCAAACAATACTGATTGTTGTCCATTACCCGTATTTGCCAAAAATATCTCTGACGGATTTCTAAATTTATTTAATATAGGTCCTAAAGCACCACCCGTTAAATTATTAGCCGTATTTAATGATGATGGAACATTACCAACAGGATCATTCTCATCAAAATAATCACCAGGAATAAATGAAACAGGAAAATATGTCCCCGTTAATCTATTTGCAAATGATATTGCGGCAAATACCGGACTTTCAGGTACCGTAATTTTCCAATTTTTAATGAAAAATGGTTGTTGTCCTGATGCCAATAAACTCGCACTGAACGGATCAGACAACGTATCCAAATTAATTGACCCAATTGTCATTTGTTGGATTTCTAATGCAATCCTATCCTCAAAATACCCCTTTAGTTGTGCCGCTCCAATCTTTGCAAGATATGAATCTTGTGATAAAGACCCACTAGATCCATTTGGATTACTACTACTTAATATTTCATACGGAGAATAAAATGATGGAACAAAAATTGATGGATCCCAATATGGTAAATACATCTTACCTGATGTAATAACATCTGTAACAACGACCAAATCTTTATACCCACCTTCAGGTCCATATTTATTTTGAATATATGCGGTATCAATATAAAATTCGTTAATTAAATCTAATATCGTATCATTTGGATCGTAAGGTCCTTTATTTGGTTCAACAGGGTAAGGTGCTCCCGGTACATTATATTTTCCACTATACCCACCTTCAGGACCATACTCATTTAACGTATAAAGTTGATTTGCCCCTTGATTTGTTGAAATTAACGTATCAGGTGAGTCAATTACATTACTATCCGCTAATGGTGTTGCCTCATAAGTTACATTTCCAGAAGGGGCAGTATACGCACCTTGCACCTGATAAGGTGCTAAATTCCTCGCAATTAATTTGTTTCTAAATGATGACGATGACGCAAATGATAATATACTATCTGACATATTTAACCTTTATCTTATAAATACCTTAGATGTATTTTTTTTATTAACCAACATTAGGTTAAACCATAATTAGACCCACTACCAACTTTAATAATGTTTTGAGCCTGATCTTGTGAGATATCTTTAAAACCATCCACTATTGCCTTCTCTACCATTGTCTTTATATCCGCAGTATTAGCATTTGATGGTAAATTTTTAAAATCAAATGTATGTGTCATTGCAATATTTGTCGTTGTTGTTGGTGGTGGAGGTGTAGTGGTTCCGGCAGCGGCCGCTAAACTACTTGCAGAACTTGTTGTAGTTCCTGCCGGTGTCGCGGTTGATGTTGTTAATGTTGGGAATTTAACCCCAAGATCCTTAATATAATCACTAACATAGTCATAAATAGTTCCTAAACCTGTAGTTATAGTACCCATATTTAAATTTAATGTATCTATATAACTCATTATTGACTTCATAGTACCATCTAAATTATCACCAACAGTTTCGGTAGTAACAGATGGTTTAAGTTTATTTATTCCCTCTGTTGCCTCTTTTACTCCACCTTTAAACTTATCCTGAACAGTTTTACTTCCCGCAACACCATAAGCAACACTACCACCTAATCTATCAATTGCCCCATTTAATGTTACTAATTGCGATAATTGTTGTTTAGCAATATCTTCCATAGTTGCTCCCTGAAGCATTTCTTCCTCTTTTAATGCTTCTATATCACCAGGAGTTAGTTTATCAACATCTTTTACATCATATTTACCCGTCCAAGTTTCTTTACCCTCCTTATCGGTAACCATTTGACGAACTTTAATCTCCGCAACACCCGACTTATTTATCTGTGCCATAGTCGCAATTAATTCCTTATCCTCATCTTTTACTCCAGTAGCAAATTTGATTGATTTTAATTTCATATCAAAATTTGCGGCATTAAGAGTCATTTTTTGGAATTCCCCACCTGTCATACCAAGTTCCTTACCAATTTCCTGCATTCTTCTCTTAGCCCCTGGTAATATTTCAAATGAGTTGGTTTGTTTGTTAAAAACAGTAAATTCTTTACCAAGATTAACAATTTGATTTTGTAATTCTTCAGGGTCATTTTGAGCCAAATCCATTAATCTCAATGGATCTAACATTTCACTTGATGTAACACCTAATCTTTGGAGTCCGGCCGCCATCTCAATAGCACCTTCAGGATTAAATACCTTCTCAGTAACAGTGAATATTTTTTCCATATCAATACCTAACCTTGATGCCTGTGCCGCCATTTTTGCCAAACCTTTAACACCACCTTCAAAATTGTAGATATTCATTTTGTCAAGATTCTTAACAACACCAGCCGAAACTGACTTAACAGTTACCCCCGCTTGGTTTGCAACCTCAACAACTTCTTTCATTCTATCACCAACCATTGATAATGGAATACCAACATCCATGAAACTTTTACCCATTAATTCACCAGCCTGACCCGTAACCATTGCCGTTGCTGCCAATTCAACAAGTTGCTTATCAGTCAATCTTAAATTAACATTAAATGCCTCAATTAATTTTTGTTGATCTTCAACAACTTTACCAGATTTTAAACCTAATTCTAAATATTGTGGAATTGCCCTAGCAAGTGTTTGTGTTAATTCCGCACCTCTACCACTACCAACACCAAGAGCATTTATTAAAACTGCCGATTTTGAATCTAAATCCGCAATGGCTTTGGGTATTGCTTTTAAAGCACCCTCCATAACAGTTCCAATTTGATTAAGTACATTTGTGGGTTTTTGCCATAATGTACTTAGTTGTGAAACAACATCAAATCCTAGGTAATCATTTCCTGAATCAACACTGGGAGCCTTTTCATCTGCCATCATAAATAATCAATATTTTACAATAAATAGTTTTCTTATTGTTTTTTATGTTCCTCAACAATTTTATCAATAAGATATCTACGAATATATGTTGGCATTTTCATAAATTCGGTATAAGAAGTTCTCAAAATTTTTGCTAATAGATAATATTCATCTAATATATGTGCGGTGTGATTAGAAGAAAGGCCGAAAAAACTCCACCCCAAAAGCGATACTTACGTTCACTCTTTCTCCTGATGGGGCGATAACTTCTTTATTTAAATCTAATCTAGATTCATTATTGGACATAAATTTTTTAATATGTTTTGAATCCATAATTGGCATTGTTTCAATAAATTTTGAGATATCACCTCTATCACTATTACCATCAATATCAACAATCATTTTACTTAATTTTAATGTGTGCGTTGGTGGTATAATCCCTGAAGGATACGACTCAAGAATGTGATCAATCTCAATATTTTCTCTCATAGTTAAAAACTTCAAAGTAACACTTGACTTACTTCTAGGTAAAGTAGTTTTTAAATAACCCTCATCGTTAGGTTGTTCTTCAGTTTTTTGAATATTTAATTCGTCAAGAAGAATTGTTGCCTCAAATTCTTTTCCCGTTCCAGGATCTTTAAGTGTCACAACATACTCAGGACCAAATGAAGTATTTCTTAGATATAATAACAACGCCTCAACATCACCATCTAACAAATCTTCGGGCCTAAGATCAGATTCATATATTTTACCTCTTAATAATGGTAAAACTATTGATTCCTTAATTGTTTTGTTGGAATTTATATTTGATAAAATGTTTTCATCAGATGCCGTTAAGTATCCAACTTTTACACTTTTCTTTTTAGATTTATAAAATACTCCTCTTGAAGGAAGTTGTACCACATCGTGTGGTAAATTAAAATCCATTTGTCCATATTGTGACGCATCATTTTCCATATAATTCTTTTTATTAAAAAATAATTCACATTAGACCATAGTAAATAAAAAACCCACAAGACTATTGTAAATCTTGCAGGTTTTTATTATTTTTAAGTATAAATTTCAATACACGAGGATGCAACGATCCATTCGTAAAGTTGCACTAATATCAGCCAATGCGTCAGTACTATAACCTAATGAACCAAAATTCACATCTGTTAAGAATGTACCCTCTAATATCCATTTCTCAACAACAACACCTGTTGGATCTAACATCTCAATGTCAACATTTTTCTTGTATCCTGCGGCATATCCCATACGTCCCGTAACAGATTCAGCACATAAACGAACCCATTCCATTAATGCTTGAGAAGCAGATGGTCCAATTGGATCACGGAATTTAACAGTAATTGGATCCCAGTTAAATCTACCAGCAACAAATGTTGAAGTATTTAGGAATTGAATTTCTGTTGAACCGATTTTAATTGATGGTCTTGCAGCACTTTCAACAAACCACTCGTTTATCCCCAACGATGATGGGAATCTTACTATAAATCGGTTCTGTCTTTTCGGTTCGTAAGGAACTGGCATTTTCATTAATAAATCAGCCATAATTTTTTTATTTTAATTTTTAGTTTATTGTTTTTATTATAAATATACCGGAGTAATAATTTTTCTATTTACTTTGACTTAATTTTTAATATTGTTCTATTAATTAGTTGCTCTATCATAGTTTTTTCATCATCTTTAGTATGATAAGTTCTTAATATATTATCTGGTTCTTTTTCAAAATGTTTTTTCATAACATCAACATTTCTTATATCATCATCTGAAAATCCTACCATAGGTGAAACTGGAACAAATTTATTACTCACATCATTTACAAATTGATATTCTTTTTTCTGTAATCTAAGTGATAATCTTTTCACATAACTTATAAATTCTTCCATTGCACGAACTTTACCTTCTTCAGGGTTGGTTGCAGATCCTTCACCAAAACTTACCGGATAAAATTTACATCTATCTAAATAATCTTTAATTAAGGTATTTTCATCAGACATTGGTTTAAGTCCCATTTTTTGTCTATAAATATTTAAACTATCAACTAGTTGTTCTTTATCTAAACCACCACGACCCATCATTATTAATTTATACACACCTTTTTTAAGGGTATTTGGGTTGTGACCTCTAGCGGTAATAATTGAGAATACTGATCCGTTGTTAATCGCCTCAACAAAATCCATCCAAGGACCTCTTACTAATGGTGCGTTTTCTATATCACGTAAGAATTTTTGATCACCCGCAGTTCTAAAATATCTGAACGGATCATTACCAAAACCAATAATAGTCTCACCATTATAATTAAATGGTTTTTCACCAATCTCGGTTCTATATTCCGCAAAGTCTTCAGTTGACATACCAACTTCATTACCTTCTTCATTCTTTAGAACAATTTGTGTTGGCATTTTCATTAGATTATCGTCCCAATCAAAAGCATAATACTTTAAAACATATTGTTTTTCTTCTATTTCATTTACCATTTCGGTAATGATTTGTCTGGTTAAGATTTTATAATTCATATTAATAAATATCATATAAATAAAAAAAGGGAGAACTTGTCTCCCTTTTTTGTTAATTATAAAATAAGTTCATATTTTAATGACCCACAATCCCATATTCTATCATAACCTTTTAATTTCATAATATCCCATTCAGTCAATTCTTTATCGTACCCCTCTCTTACTAATACATCTTTTCTAAATGAGAATCTATGTTGTCTATTAATATATTTATCCGTTTTAATATACCAATAATTGGGTGGTGTTTGTCTTACATATGTAAAATTATTTTTGTGGTAAACTGTTTTTAATGAGTTAACCCCTGACCAACGAATATCGGCAAAAGTTTCTATTTTGATTGGGGAATGTAACTTTATAAAATGTTTTAAAATTTTTGAAAATCCCCCCACCACATTTATGAATTTTTTATTACAAAATCTAACCAACTCGTATTCCCCATCATTTTTAATTTTATTTCCTAACGATTTTCTTTTTTTACCAAACGTCATTACCGACACTAAATTATTTTCATAAAAAAGTCCATATCTAATTTTATCAATTGTATTACCTTGTAAATGATTTTCATTTAAAAAAAAAGTTGATTCTTTTTTAGTGATTTCTTTAATAACACACTTTCTACCGTAAATTGTGTTATTTAAATTTAATTTACTTGATAATTTTGAAATCACAATATCCGTTTTTAACAATATCTCATCTTCATAAAAATGTATTAATGTTGTGTTTTTATTATTTGATAAAGTTGTTTTATTAATGTGGTAAAATTTTGTTTTATCCCCACCTAACTCTGAATGAAAGTAATTACCATTAATTTCAATACCTAAATTAAATTCAGGTAAAAAAATATCAATTTCTTTCCCTTCTAATATTGTCCTATCACCATCTATGTGTTTAATGTTTTTTTTATTTAAAAAATCTTTAATGATTTGTTCTAAATTTGAATTTTTAATTATTGGATAACATTTACGGCATATGGGGATTTTACCCGAACCCATTACGGTACTACTAAAGATATTATCACAAATCTTACATTTAAAATTGTACACATATGAAGTACTACCACATTTATTTGTCACATAATCATCTAATAGTTCAATTTTTTTATCTTCTAATTTTGGTATTAAATTAATTAAATGTTTTTTCCGTATTGTGTCTTGAAGTTTTGAAACAAATTTTGGTACAAGCATTGGGTGATAAACACCATATTTTTCAAAAAACCTTGGAGATTTATTTTTTTTAAAATCATCTAATTTGAATATTGAGTCAACACCATATTTTTCCAATAGTTTCTTTTTTGATTTATCTATTCTATTGTTTTTATTAGATTCAATTAATTGCCAATTTTCTCTACACTCATTGGAACATAGTTTACGTTCATATTTTATTCTTTCAGTAAAATTAATTCCACATTGAACGCACTCTCTTTCTTCTCTAACATTAGGATCCTTTGTTTTACCGAGTAATTTATTTTCTCTTGCATAATTAAAATAACAAGTTCTATCACAAAATTGTTTATCTCTGTGTTTATAATCCGTTGTGAATAATTGATTACAATGGGTACATTTAAGTTCTATTTTCATTGGTAAAATATTTATATATGTTATTAATACGTATCTACATTATAAATATAACGAATTATTATAAAAAACAAAATCCCCCTAATGTTAGGGGGATTTTGTTTATGTTGTTAGTGAGTTTATATATTCTCAAACGATGCACCTGTTGGTGTAATATAGAACGTTATATCAATAAATTCTAACGAACGAGTTGGTTTGATATAGATCTTACCCGTCATTTGATTTCTGTCTAAGTCCGCAGTATCACTTGAAACTGTTACTCGGAAATCATATAAACCTCGGTCTCTTCTGATAGAGTCTAAAATTGGATTAACCGCATTTAAGAAATCTTGTCTTACTTGTTCGTCATTTTGATCAAACAACAATCTAACTGAAACTGAAGATATCAACTTACGTGCTTGTAATAACAATCTTCTTACGTTGATTCTATCAAGTGCTGATTCTCTTGATTGAAGTGTCTTATTACCCCAAATTACGGTACCAACATCAGAGAAGGTAGCAATTGGGTTAAGTCTTCCAAGGTAAAGTGTATCTCTATCTTCTTGAGTTAACTTCTTACGTGCTTTAACCGCATTTACAATACCACGAGTGTAACCCGCCGCTGCGAACCAAGGGAACGCGATATTATCGGTTAATGCTAAGTTTCTCGTCACCTCAGCAGTTGGTGGAATGTAGATTTGTGTATTATTAACACTATCACGAGTTAATACCCAAGGGTAGTAAGTTGCCGTGTAGTTGGAATCAATACCCGTACCATCTAAATTATCAACCGCTTCTTGTGGGTAGATTAATCCATCAATACCTGTTGTTGTTGGTAAGAACAAGTTGTAATCTGGAGTTGTTGTAATATACAACGAATCCGCTCTTTCGTTCTCAACCATATCAATCGCTGATTCAACTAAATCAGAGTTATTAATATAATCAATACCCGGAGTAACAAATACGTTAATATTAACTGCTTCAGGGTTAGAGAATGTTCTAATACCTAACAAGTATGCGTAGTAGTCAGTATTTGCCCAAGTACGTGTTCCATCACCAATAGAGATTTGTTTAAACGCTCCCCATCCAGATGCCGTTGGGTATCTATCTGTAGGACAAGCCCCATTAAGGAAACCTATTCTACCTAAAACATATTTATCACCGTTAGTTCTAAATTCTCTATAGATATCCCATCCGTCAAATCCTCCTTGTACAAACAAAGTGAATTTTCTTGAGAATATTCTATAATAAGGACTTAACTCACTTGTTGGTTCAGATGCAAATGGTGCGTCTCCAACAAAGAATCTTGGTGTCCCACTTGTAGCAAACGCACTTGAGATCGTAAGACCACTTGCGTTTTTATCCATATGGTAACCTTTTGTTCTGTAAGACCACTCACCACCTTCTAAATTACAAGATGAAATTGGGTTTCTTTTACCTTTATATTCAAAGAAGTTACTATCATAACCCCAGAAATTTGACATCCCAAGATAAGTTCTTCTTATGTTATCACCACCTGTTGTTGTAGAATTGTCTCCACCTGTAGGTAAACCGAATGGTGGGTTATAAATTACTTCACCTGGGAAATCGTATTTTGTTTTATAAATTGGGAATGGAGGAATTGCTCCTGAATACTCTCTAAAGTTAAATCCTTCAAATCCACAAGGTAACGCATCTACCGGAGCATCTTCATTCATTTCAACCATTATGTATTTAGAATTCAATTCATATTCACCATCAAGTGTTCCTACTTTCTTCGCAATGAAATTATTTTGACTTGGATCCAACGTACAGTTTGTGAATTTCTCCAATACTGTAGGTGCAGAATCGTTATCATAATAATCACGAACCAATACAGTAAATGTTTGATTTGCGAATGATATATCAGAAATTGATATTTTAACTTCAGTATTTGCCGTATTACCATCTGATATAGTATAGAACTTAAATAAGTTATAAATTTTAGTACCTCTTAATTCAGATACAACCCAAGGAGAACTTGGTGATTGGTATTTATCCAAGTACCATCCAATTGATGTTGATTCTTCACTTTGAGCAGAATTCAAAGAAATTAGGTTATTACTTAAACCTCTAATGTATCCTTTCTTGTATGCGTAATTTAACAAGTTTTGGAATCTTTCTTCCATCATTAATGGAACAACGTTTCTTGGTTTTCCAAAATTGGAAGTTCCAAACACTTTAGGTATGTATTTAGCATCACTCGCAGTGAAAGAAGTTTCAAAAGAATAATTAGTTCCTTCATAATTTGTTGCATTTACAACAAATGACATATAAGGATTTTTTGCAACTCCTGAGTAAGGTCCTGTCATATCAAGTGTTACATCAGTAACTCCTGTTATTTCATATGTTGGGTTTGTACCATCAACATAATCAGATATACCTCTTGATCTTAATGTTCCAACTACCATATCATCATAGTCAGTAAATGAATTACCTGTATATAGATATAATTTACCTACTACTTGACCTGAATAACAAGTTGTTATTTCTCCTGTATTTTGTGTTCCACCACTAGCGAAAGAACAAGGATTACAAGGATCATTTATTTGAACATTAACCGTCCAAGTTGTTGTTAAAGTACTATCTTCAGATGTTAACACATATGTTACTGAACCTGACGTGAAATTATTTGCGGTTCCACCACTTGATTGTATTACTGAATTAACACTAACACCACTCGTACAAGCACTGAATGTAGGAACCAACGTAGATAATACACAAGTTGATGTCCCAGATGGTAAACATACATTTATTGTATTTGTATTATAATTAATGATACCATTAGTAGTTGCACCGACAATAATCGATAAGGTCGCATCTCCACCTGAACCTGGCTGAACTATCTGAACAATGTCTCCCAATTCATACCCTGAACCTTCACAATTAATTGTAACCCCTGTAACAACACCAGTACCACTTACTGACACATCTACCGTTAATCCTGAACCAACACCACTTATGTTAACTGTTGTTAAACCTGTTGTTGATGCCGTATAACCTGTACCTCCTGAAACAATAGGATCAAATGAAGTAACCGACCCTCCAACACTAAGTGAGTAGAATGACGCACAATTACTTGATGTTGATGTGGCAGTTGTTCCCGTTACATAAGAATAGAATGAGAAACCTGTATAATTACCATTTCCTGTATTATCAAATAATGCATAATACCAAGAATCATTTAATGGTGATTCAAGATTAGTTGCATCTAAAGAGACCGAGGGAACACTAAAATTATTATTCTCAGTTCCAGCAGAAAAAATTGGATGTAAAACATTATAATCATCGGTATCAATAGAACCGAAATAATCAATTACTGTTTGACCTGCGCCAGGATTATCTAATGTGATGATATCATATATTGTTCCTGTTATATCATCATTTAAAGTTGATGTCCCACCATTAAATTGTTGGTAAGAATTATTTAAGATTGATTGAATTTGACTTGGGAAGTTACTTGTAAATCCTACAGATGATATGTTATTAGTACATCCCGTAAAATCAACATTAATATCAAATGTATGTGCTGATGTACATACAAAGTTACAATCTACTGTCTCACCACTAGCACAATCAAATCCGATTGTTGTTGGATCAACGTTTGCCACAGTTACGATAGACCAAGATGGTCCTGCATCATAACCTGATAATCCCAATACTCTTGTTACGAATAATTGGTTAGATTGTTGTAAATATGATTTTGCGATGTAAGCCGCTTCATATTTAGGGATTTGAGTATTTACGAATTTCTCAGCAGATGTTCCACCAAAAAAAGCCGTAAATTCATCAAAGTTTCTGATAAAGATTGGTTCGAAAGCAGGTCCTTTTAAAGTCTCCCCCACAATACCTAAAGTGGTAACACCAACGCTTTGTGCAACGAAACTTAAGTCTACTTCTGAAGTATATACACCTGGTGATACAAATACTTTACTGTTAGTTGCCATTTTGTTTGTTTGTTTATAGATTTATTTTATTATATAAATATTGGAGTTTTAAGCAAAAACTTTACTTATATGAAACTATTTATATTATGGTATGATTTTATTCTACCTTTTTTCTACCTATGAGTGAAGATGTTAAAAAAATAAAGAATTTAAAGATTTCAGTTGAGTCGCACGAAGTTTTAAAACGTTATTGTGATAAACGTGGGATCAAAATGTATCGTTTTTTGGAAAACCTTATATTTGAAAAGTGTAAGGAGAAAAAAGATATTTATGGGGAAGATTGATTATAATAACTCTTGGTTATATATAATTTTGGTACCATCAGACTCGTTTGGTTTAACAACTGTTATCCTTAATACATCATTTGTATTGATTTGTATAAACTCAATATTATCACCATAATAGTCACCATTAATGTATACACTAAAATTATCAACATTAGTTGTTTCACCTAAAGTTAAATTAACAGTATATTCAAAGGTTTGGATAGATTCCGTTACTCCTGATGGATATGTTGGAATATAATCCGATGGTATATTTGGTTCTTCCCTTTTTTGTCGTTTCTTTTTTATTTGTGTATCAACTTCATACATTTGAAAAATTCTTGTAACCGCAGGTTGAACCTCAAACTCATCTTCATCAATTAAAAATCCCAACATTGTGAATGTGTATTTTTGAATATATACTTTTCTTTTCTCAAGATCTAACACTGATTCGTCTGTTATATCGTCGTTAACAATTGGAATGTAGTGTCCTTTAATGTTTTGATATGCTTGTCTTGATGAGAATTTCTCCAATATGATTTGGTTAAACTTATTGAGTTCTCTCATTCTATTACAAATAATTGCAACAGTATATTTTATATCAACAGGAACGGGTTGTGGTATTTTATAGATATCCATACCGTGTCTTTGACCATCCCAAGTTGGTACTTGAGCATAATAATATTGCCTTCTATTTGGTATATTATACCTTAATGCCGGATTTGTTCCGTATTTAACTTCAGGTGTTCTAATGACAGTAATAAGGGGTGGTTCGGTATTTTTATCAATATTTTGGAAATCCCAAGTTTCAACAAATTGAGACCAATTTTGTGTGGATATTAAAATATCAACCATTGGAACCGTTTTTCCCTCAACAACACATTTTAATTCATCCCTAACAAAATCCAAAAATCCACGATCAAGATCTGCGTGAAGTAATGATTTGGGAAGATAAGTTCCATCGCGTTCAATCATCTCCTTTAATTCCTGTCTTCTAGGATATAAAGTTCTTGGTTGTGTTAATGGTAATGTCTTTTTTATTTTTTTAGGTAATCCCATATTAATATATATTATAATCCTCTAAATTCGTTTGGACCAACAGGTGATGCACTAATAGTGCGATAAAATGGTTTATAGCCCCCATACGAATGTTTGTTATCCGAAATAACACGACCATCGTTATTTACCGTATAGTATCTAACTACCGTTTCACTTTCATAATAACCAATATAATCCCCAAAACTAATATCAATACCCAAATCATCCAATGTTTTTTGATAAACAGATACTTTAATATTTCCTGGTTCCATTTGCTCAATACGAGTGGATCCCATAAGTTTATTTTCAGGGGCAGTGATCTGAACATAACCATTAAACTCAACGGGTGGTAAATATTTTATACCATCTTCAAGGGCTTCACCATAAACATCGTCAGTTTTTGTTTTATATCTATCAATACGATAAAGGACACACGTAAAATTCATATCACCGTGTAACCATTCCTGACCAAGGGCCACCTCTAAAAAAAAAATCTTCTTCGGAGAAGAACTTACCAAGCCTTGATATAGGCACTTTATTATTTGACATATAAGTTATGTTTTTTTACAAATTTATGTATAATTTTATTACTACACCCATAGATATAACCAATCTGAATATAGTTTAAATTATTTAGTAAATAATTTTTTACATCATCAATCACTAAATTATAAATATTAGATTTTGGTTTATATATATTATATTGTCTTAATTTTTTATTTATTGTGTTTATCGCACAATTAAATTGATTACTAATCTCAACTACTGTTTTATTATTTTTAATATATAAATTATATAATTCTTCTTCATTAATATCGTATTTGAAATTAGGGTTTTCCTTCCCATATTTTTTACTTTTTTCTCTTAATATATTTAATGTTTTTTCGCTGTGTTTTTTACCAAAAAACGGATTTTTAATTCCATTTACGTCCCTACAAGACATACAAGTTTTTCTACCAAAACTCTTTTTATTACCACATAAACATTTCTCATTAGTTACCCCTCCCTTCCAATTTGGGTTATTACTCCCCGATGTATTTTCCGACATTTTTTGTTTCATTTTTTCAGACCATAATTTATTTGACCACAACCTATTTAACGTTTCTTTTTGTTTTTGTCTTTGTTCGTCACTTATTATTTTCCCCTTATGGAATAAAGACATTTTAAGTTTAGACTCGGAAGTGTGTGATTTACCCAACATTGGATTAATATCCCCACCGTCAGTTAAATTATAAATATCTATTTTTAATTCCCTAAGTTTTTTTATTTCATTATATTCGGAAAGTAATAAATCTTCGTAAGAGTCACACTCTTTTATTAATTTAATAATTGGTCTGTTATTATTGTTTTTTAAATCTTTAAACCATTTACCAATAAATTCGTTAGTTGGTTTTCTTAAATGACTATTTAATCTTTTATTTAATCCATTTTTTGTTATACCAACATATTTTATTTCGTTGGTTAACGGACAATACAAACCATATAATTCAAATTTACTCATATATTGATAAATATCTATTTATTGATTATTATTAACACAAACTAACTATTTTGGAGAACACGTCTACAATGATAGAACATAAGGCATTAGAATTACTTGAAGTTTACTCGGGGGCAAATAACTATATCCTTTCGTTAAAAACAAAAAAAGAGAAGAATAAAAAATTCTTTCCAACAAGAACACAATCTGATTATATTAACAACTATCACGATGTAACACCAAAAGTTGCTCGTAAGTGGGTTGATTTGGACACTTACTTTGCAAAGAAATTTGCTGAAGAAAAATACCTTTTAGAGGTTCCAGATAAAATCTATATTGAAAAACTTTTGGTTGAGAAAGAAAAATCGTATCATATTTGGGGTAAGTTTTTTGAAAAAGATGAGATAACCGAATTTTGGGTACCTAAATCATCATTAATAAAAACCCACACCATTGAGAAGGTTGATGTTGATTATTCCAAATACGATAACCGACCACCACTTAATCACCAAAAAGAGGCAATTGAGAAATTGGTTGGGTCAAGAAGATTTATTCTTGCTGACGATATGGGGTTGGGTAAAACAACCGCAACTATTATTGCCGCATTAGAGACTGGTGTTAAGAAGATATTAATTATTTGTCCCGCATCGTTAAAGATTAATTGGCAACGAGAAATTGAGAACTACACTGATCGTAGTATTTTTATTTGTGAGGGTAAAAAGTTTTCAACTGACCACGACTTTGTAATCATTAATTACGACATCCTTAAAAACTTTTATGATCCAAAGGTAAAAGAGAAATCTTTATTGGAGAATTCTGAATTTGATTTGGTTATAATGGATGAAGCTCATATGATCTCTAATCCCCAAGCTCAACGAACAAAAATCATCAATTCATTTGTTAAAAAAATTAAAAGGGTTTGGTTATTAACGGGAACTCCGATGACCAATAGACCAATGAATTATTTTAATTTATTAAATATTATTGAGAGTCCCGTTGCTCAGAATTGGATGGCTTATGCGATACGTTATTGTCAGGGTTATCAATTTATGGCGGGTAAAAGAAAGATATGGAATGTTCAGGGGGCGTCTAATTTGGAAGAACTAAGAGATAGAACATCAAAACAAATGTTGAGACGATTAAAAGACGACGTGTTGGATCTACCCGAAAAAATCATATCCCCAATTTATCTTAATTTAAAATCAAAAGATTATGAGGAGATGATGGGTGAGTATTATGATTGGTTTGAAAAGAAGTCGGAGGAATCTACATCACTTACAATACAGTTCAGTAAATTAATGAAGGTTAGAAAAATTATTGCCAACGAAAAAGTAAAACATACTATTGAGATTGTTGAGAATATTATTGAACAGGGTAAGAAAGTTATTATATTCACCAACTTTACTGACACCTTACAATTAATACATAATCATTTTGGGAAACAATCCGTTTATTTGGATGGTAGTTGTTCAAAACCAAAACGACAACACGCAATTGATGAATTCCAAGAAAACGATAAGATTAAGGTGTTCGTTGGAAATTTAAAGGCTGCTGGTGTTGGGTTAACATTAACTGCCGCTGAGGTTGTTATTATGAATGATTTATCTTTTGTTCCTGCCGAACATGCTCAAGCAGAAGATAGGGCGTATCGTTATGGTCAAAAAAATAATGTGTTAATTTATTATCCATTATTTGAAAATACTATTGAGGGAGCAATTTATAACATTTTAAACCACAAGAAAAAGATCATTAATACCGTTATGGGTGATGATCTACTTGAGAATGGTGGGGATATTGTTGAGGAAATGTTAAATTCTATTAATAGAAGAATGTAAAAGAATAGATTGATTGATATTTATAAACAATGAAAGTATCTATTAAACATATTAAATGCTCAATGTCCCAAGAAAGTAAGGATCTTGCCAAAAAATTTATTAAGTTTTTAAATGAAAAATATCCATTAAAGAATGATATATTAGTTTCTTTCTTGGGTGATCGCACAGGTCAAATGACGACTGGTAGTAGAAGTGATGAGTTTGGTATTAAAATTTTAACTAAAGGTCGGTTGAACCGAGATATCTTAAGAACTCTTGCACACGAATGGATTCACGAACATCAAATGACCATATTAAAACGGGAAATTGGTCAAGATATTGGTGGAAAAAATGAGGATGAAGCAAATGCTGGTGCTGGACGATTAATTAAAATGTTTGAAAAAGAACACCCCGAAATGGTTAATATTGTTTATGAGGGGTTAAAACCCATTTCAAATAGAATTGATATCTTAACAGAACAAATCGTATTAACAGACAAAATTAACATTCAAAAAGAATTCATTACCGAAATGAAAAAAATTGGTATTGAGAAATTACCCTATTCATATTCGGCATTAAAACAATTTGTTGATCCTGAAACAATGGATGTTCATTATAACAAACATTATAAAGGTTATGTTAAAAAATTAAATGATGCATTATCAAGTAGAAAAGGTGATATAGAACTTGAGGACATCATTAAAACTATCACTAAATTTAATACAAAGGTCAGAAATAATGCCGGTGGTGCATTTAATCACGCATTGTTTTGGAAAATGTTAACCCCAAAAAAACAAACTTTAAAAGGGGATCTTTTAGATAAAATAACAAACCAATACAAATCATTTAAAAATTTTAAAGAAGAATTTAATAAGGCCGCCTTGGATAGTTTTGGTTCAGGTTGGGTATGGTTGGTTTTAACAAAAACTAATAGATTAAAAATTATTACAACACCAAACCAAGATAACCCATTAATGAATGATGTTAATGGTGGATATCCAATCCTTGGATTAGATCTTTGGGAACACGCATATTATTTAAGATATAAAAATAAACGAGACCAATATATTAATAAATTTTGGAACCATATTAATTGGGAATTCGTTACTAGTCTTTATGACTTGAGAACAAGTAAAAAAGAATCAATTAACGAATCGGTTGATCCTAAATTTAAATCCGCATTAAAGTGGTTAAACAAAGAGTTTGGAAATCTAACACCCGTAGTTAAACGTGATAAAACCTTTTATGTTGATGAGAACAGAAAACCGTTATTTGTGTATTACCAGGATGAAAAAAATGGGTTTATTTATGTAGATTACGACAGAATTTGGGTATTTTTTGATTCTATTTTTGGTCTGAAACGCCCGCAAACACAGGAGATTCTGAAGGTATGGTTGGAAGAGACCTATAATTTGAGGGGACTCACACCAGTGCATGGGCAGGTGATTATGCAAATCCCGTTGGAAGAGACCTATAATTTGAGGGGACTCACACCCAATTATATACCGTCAAGTTTCTGTAAATTGGTTGGAAGAGACCTATAATTTAAAATGATATGAAAATAATAATAACTGAAAGTAGTAGGGACAGATTGGTGTTTAAGTGGTTACACAAAGAGTTTGGTGATCTAACTCCGGTGGTTAAAGATGATAAAACATATTATGTTGATGAGGACCGAAAACCGTTATTTGTGTATTACCAGGATTCAAAAAATAGGGATGTTTATATAAATTACGACAGAATTTGGGTATTTTTTGATTCTATTTTTGGTCTGAGTTACTTGCAAACAAAGGAGATTCTGACTATATGGTTGGAGGAGACCTATAATTTAAGGGGATTCACACCAACTTGGGCAACCCTTTACATTTCCAATTCCGTTGGAGGAGACCTATAATTTAAGGGGATTCACACCAACTTGGGCTATTCTACTTTTCTCTCTATAGTTGGAGGAGACCTATAATTTAAGGGGATTCACACCTACTTGGTCTCCTTTGCAAAGCTTGGCGTAGTTGGAGGAGACCTATAATTTGAGGGGACTCACACCCAGAATAGGATGTTTTTATTAATAGTAAAAGTTGGAAGAGACCTATAATTTGAGGGGACTCACACATGGTTTCTTCCATTCAAATCAAGCGTACCTAAGGTTGGAAGAGACCTATAATTTAAAATGATATGAAAATAATAATAACTGAAAGTAGTAGGGACAGATTGGTGTTTAAGTGGTTACACAAAGAGTTTGGTGATTTAACTCCGGAGGTTAAAGGTGATAAAACATTTTATGTTGATAGAGACCTAAGACCGTTATTTTTCTATCGTCATAATATTAAAAATGGGTTTGTGTTTATAAATAGAGAAAGACTTTGGTCGTTTTTTAAAAACATTTTTGGGTTAGATGACTCACAAACAAGGGATATACTCAGTATATGGTTGGAAGATACCTATAATTTGGGGGGACACCCACCAGTTGTGTCTCGTATGATATAAAAATAACAGTCGGAGGAAACCTATAATTTAACCCATAAATAAATAGTTTTTATTTAGTTGGATATTTATAATAAAAACCAACACTATGTCAATCATACCAGAGCCAGAAAGATCCAAACTATACACACAAGTTAAACACGTACTTGGTGCCCCATTAAGAGGTATAGAATTGGAGGACGAACAAATGGATACGTTGTTAGAATTCTCTATTGACCAATATTCTCAATATGTTCAAGATTGGTTAATAGAATCTCAATGGACAAGTCTTCATAATTTAAATATTGAAACACAATCAGTTGCAAGAGCATTCGTTACTAAAAGTTTAGATTACGAAACAAGATACACATACGCATATTCAAAAATTGTTGGTCTACAAGCCGGTGGTGAGTGGGAACTTAAAAAGGATTATATCCAATTAGTTCATAACCAACAAATTTATGAAATACCTGCAGGTAGAGAAATTAATGAACTTCTATGGTTTACACCAGCAACATTAAATAATACAATGTTTGATCCTTGGTCGTTCGGATCGTTAGGATATGGTGGAGGTCTCGGAGGAGGTGGAGGTCTTGCACAAATGGGTGGTAGTGGTGGAAGTTATTTTATGATGCCCGTATTTGATATGTTATTAAGAGCACAAGAAATTAATATCCAAAGAAGAGTTATTGCCGGAGATTTAACATATAGAATCACCGCATTACCCGGAGGTAAAAAGGCAATTCACTTAATGAATACTCCCGGAGGTAAATTTGATTTTGGTAATGGAACAATGACAAGAGGTAAAGTTTGGTATTGGTATTATGACACTACTGAAGGTGGTAGAGACAAATGTTTAAAAGATAATCCCGACATAATTAAATTACCATCTGACGTTCCTTTAGATAGTATCTCTTGGACGGATCTAAATCACCCTGCACAAGTTTGGGTTAGAAATTGGTTTATAGCATATTGTAAAGAAACACTTGCTAAAGTTAGAGGTAAATATAGTGGTAACTTAAAAACACCTGACTCTGAATTAACTATGGATTATGCATCACTAGCAACTGAAGGAAAAGATGAAAAAACAAAATTAATTGAGGAACTAATCGGAGTGGAAGGTAAATTAACAAGGTTAAGACCTGACAAAGTAATGGAACGAGAAGCATTAATTGCTGAGAATTTAAATAAATCATTAAAATTCCGAGCAATGCCAAGACAAATTTATGTAATATGATAAAAATAGAAAATATATCACAAAGAAAAAATGTGGTTAGATATCAAACCCACGTAGTTATACCATCTAAAAATGTGGTTACCGAAAAAGTGGTTAAAGAGGAAAATTACACAACAGGTGAAGAAATGTTGGTGATCGTAAAAGATATTGAATCTTCAGAAATTGTATTAAATTCTGAGGTAAATCAGTCGGTGATAATTAAATCTTTAACTACCACCCTGATAAAACCCGATTTAGGTAAAATTGATGAAGAATGGGACGAACTACAATTAGATAAAGGTGCGTGTGTCCATTTAAGTTTTGTTGAGGGAAATTGGTACATTATCAGTTCTGATGGTCTAAAGTTAAACTAACTTATATATGTTCTTCCCACCCATTTTCCGCTAAGTCATATATATGGTCGGGGCTAATACCAACATTAGTCCAGAAATCCAATTCTTCTGGTGTTACAGTTAATAGATCAACCAAATCATCTTGATCTTCAGGTTTAAATGGGTTACCATTTGTTAATACGCATTGCCCCGAAGTATAAAAACATCTATCCTCCGGATTTTTAACTAATAACGAATCTCTAACCTCATTACTAAAAACAATTAGTAATGGTTCAACTCGTTTATTAAAAGTTGCAATTGCTCTTTGGATATTATATTCACCTAACATCTCAGGGTTGTTTTCTAAATCAGATGGTTCAATACGATAACAATTTAATTGAACAACAGAATCCGCACTAGACATTTTATATGCGATATCTGTTGGTGTTCCACTATTCGCCTCTTTATACTTAGAATTACTACGTACCCAGTTATCGTCAGACCAAGATTGCTCCCAACCATTGTTAAGTAGAAAAGTTTCCTTTTCTTTAAAAGATACTTTAGATTTTGTAGAATCAGAAAAAAATAAATTTATCTGATCATTATTCCAACCGGCCTTTGGTTTATTAACTTTCTGAACATCTCCGTGAGACGCTTTAGTTCCGTTATTCACATAAAAAATTGTGTCCCCAAGATTTGATTGTATTTTATCTCTAATGATAAGTTCCATATGCGCTTGTCGGGACATTAAACTACCCGACTTTGTTGTTTGCTTACTACGTGTAATATAACCATCAACACTTGTTTTAACTCTTGCCTTTGATGCAATTTCTGCCAATGGAACTCTTTGATCAAAAATCTTTTGGATATACTCATAATACCACTCAATAAATTCCTTACCCTCACCTTTAAGTAATTGTTTAACACCCTTATCCAAAAACTTCTCAATATATTTTGGCATTTTTTTGGACTTAATACTATTACCCGTCAATTTAACTTTACCATTATGTTCCATCGTTGCATAGTTCTTACGAGCCAAGTTAATACAAGAATCCCAAGTCCCATCACAATCTAAAAACATCTCCCGTTTCATAAAGATGTCGTTAAATTCTGCAACATCCGCATCATATCCTGTATATTCTTTACCTTCTTTAATTAATGGGTTATTTCCTTTCCCAATATAAACCCTATCATCAACACCCCCTTCAGGTAGTGAAAAGTTAACACCATCAGTATCTAACACTGATGCGGTATATCCTCGTTTTGTAAAAAATTTAACCATTTGTCTTAAATATTGTCTCCCCGTACAGGTTATTTCTTCCCCCATATTTATATCACCCCAAGGAAATACGTGAGGTGCCGATAACGATCCAAAGAATGCGTTGATGAAAATCTTAATAGGTAATTGTTTACGGTCATAAGACGTTGATTTCTTTTTATCGGTGTTTTTATATTCTGCCGCCAAATTCTTAAACATAATACGAGAATTACGGAAGTATGTTAAAAATCCTTTCATTGCCCCTGTAATATCACATTCAGGAAATATATCGTGTACTAACTGAATTGATGGATATAGTGAAGAGTAGTCAAGTTTTAATACATCTTTAGAATATCCCACCTTTAATAAACGTGATAAACCACCAACAAAGTTTCTTTTCTCTTCTTTCTTTGGAATTGCCAACCCATGTTTATATGACCATGCTAACATAACCATCTTCCAAAGAGATGCAGTTCCAATGGTTGAAACTCGTTCATAAGTTGTTGGAACCAATGATGCCAATAGAAACGTTGCTTGGTTAAATTCGTCATCAACAATCAATGTCTCCTCAAGGTCATCGTCAAGATATCTCTCAACAATATCATCCCCCGTTGTTTTTATGTAAGTGTCTCCTCGTCTAAAACAAACCTCATCAATCTTGGAATCAATACCACATTTACGGTAATTACCATTTTCTATGTTTAGCCAATAATCATCTTTGTCGGCATACATAGGACCAATCTTTGTGTGGTCAATATATATACGATCTTTGGCTTCGGCATCAATAAACTTTGTGATGTATTTCAAACCCGCTTCTTTAATGTTTGAATTGATTGCCTGTGATCTACGAACTGAGTGAATAATATCAATTACATTATAACCCCACAATTGAACCTGATTAAATCTTTCAACCTCATTTGCAAGTTTTAACATTGATTCCTTTTGGGATATTGTTTTCTTTGGGTTTAATGATATTGCAATTTTCTTAATATCTAAATTCAGAGCCTTACATCTCTCAAATATCCAAAACCAGTCAAAGTTTGCTGAGTTATATCCCGCAATAATTGATGGTTTAAGTTCATCTATTGTTCTGAAGAATTCCACAAGACCTCGTCTCTCCTCATCTTCATTTGAACATTCTATTACTTTTTTGAACCCTTTATTGGTTTTCATCCCAATCATAAAGATACGACCATCCTTTGGTTCCAAAGAGGTCGTTTCAAGGTCAAATCCAAATCTGGTAATATCGTTGTATTCCTCAAACCCCTTAAATAATCTTTTCTCCTTTGAAACAAGGTATTGTTCCACCGGTGATAAAACCGTTATCTTATCCTTACATTTCTCACCCCAAGGATCTAAACCACCATCTTTAAAGAATTGTATAAGTTCTCTATATCCTTTTAATGACTTAACCAAAAATGTTAAACCATTCTCTAATCGTTCATTACCATCGGTTCGTAATTTCTCAATCACAATACCATATTTGGTCATCGCCTCTTTTTGGTTATCTTTTGATGAACCATAAAAATTTAACCCACGTAGATCTCCTACCCAAGCAAATGCAATAAAACTTTCTTTTTGTATTGTTTTCCCTTGACCGGGAACTTCTTTGATTTTATATACACAATTGGATGCGTAATCAAATTCCACTGAAACAATGTGTTGTTCAGGATCAGACCCCTCAAGAAAGGCCTTAATTTCTTCTGCTGATATCATTTTAATATATTTAAGTTTGGTTCATTATCTGTCGTACTTGCCGACATTTACCTTATACACTTAAATATATTATAAAAAAGGTTGGTTATCAATATCCCCCCAACATTAAATAACATCGGGGGATATTAAATATTTCTTATGCCGTGTAAAGTGTGTTTAATTTAGCAATAACATCAGCATTTGTCCATTCACCAATAGCGTCATAAGAGGCACCTTCCCATAATACAACAGGTTCGTTTGCTTCCTCAATATGAACGATAACCTTTTTTTGTCCTGGGAAATCAACCATACGTCTGATTGTTAATGAGTTAAATGTTTTTGTTTGTTCAGCAACAACAACCATAGTTTTTGGGTTCGCAATTTCTACTTTCATTTTTTTTGTTTTGTTTGTTTTATGTTTTTATATAAATATACCGATTTTAGTGAATGTTTTTAATTACAACAAGGAAATTCAATAACATAACAACTCTCATAAGGTAGGTCATCAGCAATAAAACTTTCTTGGATATTGATAAATAATTGTTCTCTGATCGGTAAAATTAATGTTCCCTCATCATTTCTTAATAAGAATTGACCTTCATATCTACCAACCTTATTTGTATCCCTTGATGTAAATTTATAATAGATATAATATTCGGGTGTTGCATTTGGTTCAAGTTGTATTTTTTCAACAAACCCGGCAGCCCTTGTTGTGATCTTGGGTATTCCCGTTTCAGTATTTACCATAGAAAAGAAAATCGCCGAGGTTTCGATCATATCCATAAATTTATTATAGTCACTTCTTCCGTCTTTCGTTATTTGGAGTTTTAAAACGGGTAACGTAGCATTTCGTTTAAGGTAGAATTCCATTTATAGTTTTTACTATAAATATATCAATAATACATTTTAACATTCTTTTCTTAATGATCCGTCATAGTGATCAAATCTTTTATGTTCTATTGGTGTTAATAACAACAATCCTGACTTAATTTTTCCTTTTATGGTTTCTTGATAAATGTGGGACATCCAAGTATTCTCAAAAGGATGTTGGAATTTTGTATCTTGGAACATTTTACGATTACCTTCTTTTGTAATAAAATGAGTCCAATTACAATAGTAAATTTCACCTGTCGCGTAAGGTAAACCTTTATGTGATTTAATATTTTTAAATTCTGTTAAAGGTGCGTTAGGGTCTAACCCTTGCACCGGTAATGTAGGATTGTTTGTCCAATGTTTTTGTCTAAAATCTTGGGGTGTGTTATACCACGGCCAACAAACTGAATTATCACCGTAAAATTCGGTGAAATTTAACTTGAGCATATCAAAATTTTCTTTTTTTAATATTTCTAAACACTTTTGATATAAATTTGGTGTGTAACGATTAAAACCATTACGACAAGTTTCACCCGGTTTATTCTGAAAAAACATATCATCTTCTGACCATATTCCGACTTCCAAATCGGAATCATTAAAATGGTCTGAAACAAATTGTCTCCCCCCACAAATACCTAAATTAACTTTCTTTATATGTTCAAACCCATACTCATCACATAGTTCAATATATCTTGGTGTTGTTGTTAAGTCGGTTGAATTATCAAGTAAAAACTTTTTGGTTCGTGTAATAAAATTAGGATCATAATCTAACATACTTTGAATTAAAGTTTCAAACTGTTTTGGGGAATTAAATGTTATAACGTAAAGACCAACTTTTGAAGTGTCTAACCTATTATTATTGGTTTTATTAACAATGGGGTTTGAATTAAAATTTTTAACATTTGTTGTATTATCTTTAACATCCTCAAAAAATTTATACACTAAACCATCTGAATTGATTTCACAATAATCAATTAAACTTGGATATTGATAAGTAAGTATTGTGAATAAACTTTCTTCTGTTCCCATAAATCCCCGTTTAAGGGTATCCAATAATATTCCATAATACAAACTATTCATTTGTGATATTGTATCCTTATCTCCACCAAAAAATCCTCCACGACAAACAATATTAGGTGTTGCATTTGTTAGTCGTTTCATTTCATTATAGTTAAACCCGTGAACTTCAGTTTCCGCATCATATGGGAAAGAAACAAATAAAAATTTATCAGATAACTTATCAATTTTATCCAATACTTTATCGTGAGTAAAATACCCTGGATGAACGGTATTTGTTAAACCAGCATCAATCCAAAACAATTTATCAGAATTAAACTTATCCAATATTTTTGCATCGTTAAGTAAAAACACTTTAGACATAACTAAAGGATTATACATTTCCAATTTTGATTGTGTTGATCCACCTAACCAACCAACTTGGTTAAACCATTCTGGGTTTGTTCGTATTGATTGTATGATTGGGTAGTATTCATTATTTTTAAACCAACTTAAATCCCTCAAAATAAATTGGGTATTATTATCGTCTCTATGTTGAGACACAAAAGTTTTTAACTCTTGATCACCAAAAATGATGAGGTTATTGTTTACACTTAACAACTCTTTGAATTTATCCAAATAATGTTGGTATGATCTTGACCAACCTTCATCAAGGTCTCCTCTACCTATATCCCATAAACCTGTTACTAATGTTATCATATTTCTTTGGTTATACCATAATAATGTTTATCCCAACTACCCTCAATCCAAATGGTGTAATTAACAGGGCCTTTTCGTTCTAATGTGGATTCAAAACCAATTGCGTGATGAACCAACATGGGTATTGTTGTTATTGTTTTAAACCCACAAGTGTTTAATAAAGGTAAAATATCATCAATTGCTAATCTATCTCTATTATAATCAAAATTATTTAGAATATATTCATATGCATTCTTTTTGATGATATATGCCCACCCACCAGAACATTTATCAATAACACCTAAATGTTTTGTAATTGGGGTGATATCCGACTTTGGATTACAACCCAACAAAAGAACATCCCATTCAACCATTTTTAAATCATTAAATACCATTTCTAATTTTGGTAACAAATCAACCTGATTTTTATAATATTTAATTTTATCGTTAATTTGAAAGTCGTCCTCAAATACTGTAATTATTTCTTCGTTTCTTGATTTTGCAATCTCAAAAACTTTTTTATGACTTTTGGTACAAGATGTTTGATGCCAAGGATCCGTAACTGCCTCAACCCGTTCTAAATTTTTTAATTCGTATTTAATGATTTGTTGATTAACATTCTCCAATCTATCAATACTTTCAGGTAGATTAATAAAATAACCTCTATTAGATATTTTAATTCCTAATATTTCCATACCTTATAAATTTCCTGTTATTCTTTCGCACCACCCCTTTGATAAACTATGTGGCCAAACAACCCAATACTTTGGTTTTTCTGTTGTATTAAACTCTCTCCATACTTTACAATATCCATCAGGGTCTTGTTTCATTCTGTTTATTTCATTCACATCGGCATCTTGTCTATGTAATGTTTCATCCTTTTCGTTGTGAAATGCTACAACCCAAAAATCATAATCAGTTTCAGGAACACTACTAAATGATACGTCAATACAATGTTTGAATACCGACGTAAAACTATCTAACCATTCTTCTTCTGTGTTGTATGTATATGGGTTTGGGGGGTATTGTTTATCAATTGTATATTGTTGAACTGCTCGTTTTGAGAATAAAACACCAGAATATTGTTCATAATCTTTTAATGTTCTTTCAGTTCCAAAACCATAGATCCCAAATTCTTCTGAGTTATAAACTTCACCATCCATTGAGAATAATTTTTTATTTCTTAAATGTGAATTGTTGTTTTTTTCGTACCATACCTTATCATCATCCCAAGATTTTATACGATTTTTTCTGGTATATTCGTGCCAAATTAAAACTTTATGTATATGAAACAGATCGTAACCGTGGGTGAATGCTCTAACACCTATGGATATTTCTTCACCGTGAAAATAATAATTTTTATCATGCTGAACTTCATAAGCAAATTGTCCTAGTGTGAAACAAAAGTGTGCGGAATAAAATCTTGATGGTATTGGTTCGGTTAATGATTTCCAATTTGGAATTACTTCGGGTAAGAAAAAAATTGGTGATTCAGGTATAAACCTATCAAAAGACATTCTCCAAGGTTCTTGTACCCTACCTTCAGGATCATTATCGGGGTCAAACGAAGAAACATACCCCGTCAATAAAGGTTTTTTATGTCCCTTCTTTTGGAGTTGTTTAATCATTTTTATCATCTCAACATCCCAATTAGGGGCAAACCTCATGTGAGAATCAATTTGTAGTGTGTACGTTTCACCACCATATCTTTGTTGTAGTAAATTCCGAGCCCAACAAGCCCCTTTGGATTCCGAATATAAAACATTTTCTATCCTAAATCTTTTATCATTTTGGAATTCGTCAATATTAAAATTATCGTCAGGGTGGTATTGATTAGTTATCCCAAATACTAAATTTTTTGGGTGTTTAGAATTTTCAATACAATCTTTGATTGTTAAGTTAAGTTGGGGATCACGATAGGAAGCGATTTGAATAAAAATCTTCATTAATTAGTTTTAGATAAAAATAAAAAACTAATTAAAAAACTAAATAAGAAATTTAAATTCCACCACCATCACTTATTGTCCATAATTTGGTACCAGTAAGGTATACTCTACTAACACCGGATGTTGCAATCGTATAAACAGAATTTCCTCCGTTAAACGATACACCACTTTGTAATGAACCTCCGAGTGATGCCCAACCATTTAAAAGTGAATCGTAATTTGGTGTTGATAACGTTGCCGAACCAAACATTAATAACATAGTGGTTACTAATGAAACATCCCACGAACCTAGATCTTGATCAAATGATGTGCTTACAACAAACATACTATTCATATTTGTTACTGAAGATACATTCCAAGTTGAGATATTATGATTAAACGTAGTACATTGACTAAACATACCATTCATAAATATTACTGACGATACATCCCAAAACTCTAAATTATTTATTGATGTTAATGAACTACAACCTCTAAAGAACTCAATGCAATTAGTTGTCCCAACCATATCTAAAACATCCGAAACACTACTTAAATCTAAATTTGAGCAACCTCTAAAATAATTACCAAGATTACCAACATTAAGTGGTCCCCATTGTGTAACATTTAATAGTTTTAATTTGTCACCAACATTATTAAACCTAAATCCATTTATAATTCCCGTAATTGTAATTGTGTAGTCACCAGATACTCCATATGTGTGTGTTGTTGCAAGATCATTCCAAACGGTAATTGTGTCTGTTGGACCACCATCACCCCAATCAACAACAAAGTTATATGTTCCTGACGAGTTTAACGGTAATGTTACTTGAGTACTTGTACTTGATCCTGCTGACGTATTTGATGTTCTCCAAAGACTTACAAAGGCAACAGGTAATGGTGTTTGTGTAGGTGTTGGTGTAGGTGTAGGTGTTGCCGACATACTTGGTAATGGGGGAACACAACTACTCAAAGAACATAAGTTCCCAATTCCAACACTCACATTAACCAAATTGGTAGGTGCCCAACCACACGCATAATACGTCACACCAATTGGTACTGGTATATTTTTTTGTAAAACACCATCACAATCAATATAATCAAACGAACCGGCAACCATAGACGAATTAACTGCCATTAAACAATAACACAGATCCGTTGGTGTTGATGATGGTGTTGGTGTAATTGTTGGTGTTGGTGTTGGTGTCGGAGGACAAGAATATGGTTCAAACGTTTCACAACCATTCGCATCAACAATTTTAACAATAACTGAAGAAGCAACATCTAATGGTGATGGAACATCAAAGATAAATGTTGGGGGGATCATTGTTGATCCTGTTACTACATAACAATACGTGAATGTTGAATCACACACATATACTGAATATGGTGGTGTTCCGGTTGCTCCTGTTATTTCTATTGTGTGTGGCATTTTAATTTATACTATACTCTTATAAATTAGTTAATCTTTTAAGTAAATCAATAAAATTATCAACAACAATAAAATGTCTGACATAATTTTGTTTTGTTATAAATATTTACATTTTAAGTTATATAACAAAATATACATAATTTTGTGTTATTAAAAAATTAAGGTCAAACATAAAATACGTGAATGTTGAATCACACATATATTTTAATATCCATATGTTACAAAATCGTGTCTTTCAATAATATTAGAACAACCTACTAATGTTCCATTAAAAGTCATTATAGGTCTTCCACCACTTGCATTTATTCGTGTAAAATTTGCTAAGACATTACAAGTAGCACCCCCAGAAAATATTAAATTAGATGTTAATGTAGCGTGATTAGATGTAAATAATAATGAAGACCCATTACGAGTTGTAAAACAATTTAATGATGATGTTATGGTGTATGTTAATCCATTAACAAGTGTTACTGATGTTGCCACGGTTGATGCATTAGTTAATATCCCAAAAGTAAATCCTGCAGTACCTGCAAATATTGTTGATGTACTTGTTCCTATGGTTAAAGTCCCTGTCCCAACAAATGGAGAATTTATTGTATATGTATATATTGCTGTATTAGATAAAGTTACATTATTCCAAGTAATACCATTAGTATTTAATGTTGTTGATACGTTAATAGTCAAAGTTGAACTCGTAGTTACAACGGTACCTGATGTGTAAGTAAATGTCCCACCTCCAATATTACCACTTATAAAAGTTAATGTACCGGCAGTGTTGATATTAAACGTATTACTAAAATATCCTGTACTCGTTGATGTCCAACTACCAGTTCCTGCATATGTAAAAGTTGTAGTTCCTCCATAAATACCAATAGATGATTGTAAAATATTACCGTTAATAGTAATAGAATTAGTATTTAATGTACCAGTTCCACCATTTGCAAATTCTATATTTTGGCATACCCAAGCGGTTGGTAATGTGGTTATACCTGTATTACCCAATTCAAGATTTGTAAAATTAAGTGAAAAAGCACCTAATGTAAAGGTTATTACATTAGCACCCCAAGTACCAAAAGTAGTTGCGTTGATATTACTCGTTAAAGTAATTGTATTATTTACAAGTAATTTTCTGAATGTAAATCCTGATAAGTTTAAAGTTATTGATTGCACAGATACAGTACCCGTTGTGTCTATAATTGTTCCAGTCGTATAAGTAAAAAGTCCTAATTGTTTATAAACTATTCCCGAAATAGTAAGTGTTCCTGGTGTGTTAATAGTTAGAATATTACTTATTAAAGAAGTAGTATTTAAAGCAGTCCAAGTACCAGTACCACCATAAACTATTGTAGTTGTTCCAGATACACCAGCATTAATTGTGAGATTTCCTGTTATAGTTAAAGTATTTGCATTCAGAGTTGCATTTGTACCTGTTATAGTTAATGATTTAAACGTTTGATTTGCTGGCATTGTAAAAATTGCATTTACTCCCAACATAGTTAAATTAGCATTTGTACTTATTAAATTAAATCCACCTAAAGTAAAACTTGTTACACCATTTCCTAAACTTAATGTTCCTGTTAAAGTTAAGTTACTTCCTAATGTTATAACTACTCCTGTGGTTGTATTAATATTATTCCAAGTAATACCATTAGTAGTTAATGTTGTTGCGGCTCCAATATTTAATGTTGAACCTGTGGTTATTACAGTTCCAGATGTTCTAGTTAATGTACCTGTATCGTAATAAACATTGGTTCCTATAGTTAAAGTACCTGTAGTGTTTATTGTGGTATTATTTCTAATTGATCCAGTACTTGAATTACTCCAAGTGCCTGTACCGTTAAAGTTGAATGCCGTTGTTCCTGAAACAATTGCAGTTGTGGTTTGGGTTAAGTTACCACCAATATTTAAAGTATTACCATTTATAATAACTGATGTTGTACCATTTATTGTTATATTCCCACTTATCGTCCAGTTATCTGCTAATGTAAAAGTTTGGGATGCACCCGCAAATGTAAATAATCTAGACCAAGTTACTCCTCCCGATGTTAATGTTGATGTTGCACCTGCTATTAATCCACTTGCACCTGCTTGTGTATATCCACCCGTACCTAGATTTATTGGACCATTTATAGTAAGTGTAGTTGTAAATGTAATTGTATTTACATAGTTGGTAAATCTTATCCCAATACAAGTTGATGGAACGTTAACTGTTAATTGTCCCGATGTAGATGTAAATGCCACAGTATCTAATGTAGCACTAGGAACTACCCCACCAACCCAAGTTGTTCCTGCGTTCCAATTTCCTCCTGTATTTGATACTGTTATTATAGGCATAATTGATTATTTTTAATTTATTTTTTTATATTTAAGCAACTTCTAATGTGAATGTTAATGTTAATGTGTTACTTACACTATCAATATTAAATGCAATGATATCTCCTTCAGTAATTGATAATGTAGTCCAACCAGTTGTAATAGTTGAACGAACCGCATTTCCTGTTGATAGTATAGGTTTAGTTCCCATTATAGTGTTAGATACTGTAGGTAAAGATGTTCCTGTACCTACCTTCCATATATCAATCGTACAGGTGGGATTTGTTCCTGTTGCAATTATACTCCATCGATTGATTGTACAAGTAGTATTAGATATTAAATATCGTGTATTACCTGTTGTAATAAATCCTCCACCAGCATCCCACGATTTAGAAAATGTTGCAGAAACATTTGTAAGTCCTGATCCATTACCGTAAAATGTATTACCACTTATGGTAACTCCTGATATACTACCTTCGGATATTATATTATCTGTTATAAAATTTCCCATTATATATAATTATTATGATTCACCTATTTGGGTAGTTTGCCAATCCACATTTCCTGTTAGTACGGTATTTGCATTTGTGTTTATTGTAAACCCATTAACGGTTTTTGATTCGTAAGTAAAAGTTCTATTATCAGAACCTGTAATACCAATAGTATAATTATCGGTAGGGTACGCGGTTGTAAATGTGACGGTATTTTTCTTGGGGTTACCTGCGAAACTTCCCGCAGTAATTGTGTTAGATTTTATATTTAAACCAATCGTTGTTGTTATGTTTGATTGACCTTGATTTTGTTGTACCGTTAAAGTATTTGCCGAATATGTAACACCTGTCACGTATGTGTCTGTAGATAAGAACCCTGTGACATTAAATGTACCTCCGGTATTATTTGTAAAAATACTTGTTCCATTAGAGTAAGTTCCTCCAGTTACGAAAACATCAGTACTTCCTGTATATAACCCAGTTATTGTTGATAACGTTCCTGTACCATCAAGTGTTATTGTACCGTTTGAATATGTTCCTCCCGTTGCCGCATTAATCGTAGTTGTTGTTGGTGTTCCACCACTTGAAGTTACACTTAACACATTAGATGATAATGTAACTGCCGTTGTTGCATTAGACAAAAACCCCGACACATTAAATGTTCCTCCGGTGTTATTTGTAAATGTACTTGTCCCATTATTATAAGTTCCCCCCGTAACAAATACATCAGTTGCTCCCGTATAAAATCCTAATATATTATAAGTCCCCCCACTATTATTATTTAAAGATAACGTCCCTCCCGAATATGTTCCACCCGTAAATGAATTTAAAAATCTTGGGTCATTATCACTAACAACTGTAGTACTTGAACTTGATGTTATTACTTTACCAAATGTTGTGGTTGATGCGGTTGATACCCAATCATTTAATGTTCCACTAACGTCAGCATATGGAATGTAATTAGGTCCTGGAGTTGTTGAACCAACAGGGTCTAAACCACCAAACTGATGTCTTGTTGCGTGTGCGGATACCGTAACACCATCAACAGTCCCAACATTCGTAATGTTGTTAGTTCCCATATCAAGGTTCCCACTCATAGGTCTACCACCATTAACCAACAAGTATTGGATATGGTCATCGGCAGATAATCCTAAAAGATTACCGTGAACTGAGGATGCGTTTACACCACCAGATTTAAAACCAATAATAGGTCTAATGTCCTCAATTTGGGTTATTCCTGATGATCCTTGTCGTATATAAATGTTTGCAACCTGAACTACAGAATCTGTAAAATATGTTGGTGGTGTTGGTAAAAGACCTAATTCAGCCTCAATTAAAGTTGAATATTGGTTTTGACCTAATACTAAAAAATAGTTCTCGTAAATTCCATCACCAACTAAATATAATGTATGTTTTGTATATGCAGATAAAGGTAGTGGTGATATTGTACCACTATTATCGTCATAACCGTTAACTACGGTTGTTGTTCCACTTGTTATCCAACCACCAGAACCGTTTCTATAATATTGGTTAAATGTTATTCCTGTTCCACCTGAAGGTAAAATTTCTGTGGTTGAGAAATAATACTCCCCATCAGTTACATCCAAGGTGTATGTTGGTGTTCCTTCTGTTACTATTGACCCTAATGAATATATTGGTCCTAAGGCTTCTCTAAACAAACTACCAAACCTATTTGATGTGTGTTCGGCATTAAATGGTGTTAAATCAATAAATGATACCTCGGTAGAATTAGTAACAACCCTACCTAAAATTATGTTATAAAAAGAGTTTGGTCTAGTTCCTGAACCCCCTAAATTACCATTTTCGTTAATAAAGATATAGGTGTTAGTATTTTCAGATAGAGTTATTTCACTATTGTCCCAATTAATTCTTCTAACAATCCCACTATTATCTGATTTCTCAACATACCCGAAACCCCTATCGGTTTGGATTGTTGTTCCACTAACGGTTGTAAGTGTACCACCACTTAAAAGACCCATGGGTCCCCCATCAAAAATTAAAGTAGTAAAGTCGGTATGTGATCCATCGGTAAATGTTACAGAAGCCTTTCTTGTTATATCAAACTGACCATCCTCAATATCTAAAAATGCCCAATATATGTCAGGACTAACCGAATATGTTTTTTGGCTATTGGCACTACCTCCAAATGTACCAAAGGTGGTAATACGTTCAATATATAAATCCCATTCTCCACCTACAATACTAGCATTATCAATATCAAATCTAATCGGATCTCCCACATTTGGATTTCTAATACCATATGTGAAACCATTTATCGTAATTGTACTACAATATAATCCAGCACCATCTTGAGCAAAGTATGCAGTACTACCTGAAACTCCATTACTTTGATTATCACCAACAAAAACACTTAATGTTGCCCCACTACCTGTCGCATAATTACAATAAGTTATATTTCCTCCCGTTGGGAAGTTATAATAGTTCTCCATATTGGCTAACGCCTCATAACCATTGTTTCCTATAACTTTTGTTCCATAAGTATATGTACCATTATAATCTAAATATTCACCATAGAATTTTGTGTCCTGACTATTAGATTCAACCCACACATTTATATCACAATCGTAAAATGAAATTTTATGAGCTTGAGCATAATCTCCAATATCGTAACAATAAATTGCCGAATACCCTAAAGGTGCCCCACTAAAAGTTAAAAACGATATTTCATTATTAGCCCCTATTTTAACAATATGTTGGGTATTGGTGTTTGGTAGGATTTGTGTTGTTTGGACACTACTACCGACAATACTAACATATGGTATATTTGTTAAATCAATTTCATTTTCATAAAATACACCAGGCCCAACGGTAATAACATATCTATTTGTTGATGAAGTATTACCCGAAGATATTAAATAATCAACTGCAGAGTTAATTGACCCAAAGTCACAATTAGTACCATTTAAACCAACGGTTACTAAATTCTCAACCCTTGTTAGTTCAAGACCATTACCGTAGAATGTCCCACCACTTATTGTGGTTGCAGATAATATTCCGTTAACGGTTAACCCTGTAACGTCATTTATTGTTGAATTAAACGTATTACCTGAATTGTCTGATATTGTAAATGTATTTGCGGAATATGTAAAACCTGTAACATATTGATTATCATCAGTTTCTCCAGTATAGAACCCAGTAACATCAAATGTTCCTCCGGTATTATTCGTAAAAGTACTTGTCCCATTATTATATGTTCCTCCCGTAACAAAAACATCTGTTGCTCCCGTATAGAACCCATTAACATTAAATGTACCTCCGGTATTATTTGTGAAGGTACTTGTTCCGTTATTATAAGTCCCTCCAGTCACATAAACATCGGTAGGTAAATTCTCATATGTTGTTGCCGATAATATACCATTAACTGTTAGTCCTGTTACTTCATTAATAGTTGAATTAAATGTAGTTCCTGAATTGTCGGATATAGTAAATGTGTTTGCCGAATATGTAAAACCTGTGATATATGTGTTATCATCGGTGTCACCTGTATAGAATCCCGTGACATCAAATGTTCCTCCGGTGTTATTAACAAAAGTACTTGTTCCCGCAGAATAAGTTCCCCCCGTAACAAAAACATCAATAGGTAAGTTTTCATATGTCATTGCCGATAAAATTCCATTAACGGTTAATCCAGTCACTTCATTAATTGTTGCACTATATGTTCCACCTGTAAGATCTAAAATTGTGAAAGTATTGTTATTATATGTGTATGAAGATAAACCACTACCACCAGAATTAAAAACAGACCAATCGGTAAAATCAAGATTCCACGGAGGAGGATTTAGTTTATAATATTCAGTTCCACCACTAACCCCCACAACCATACCTGCACGTCTTCGTAGTTCAGGAATATTGTCTAAATCTGAAAGGGTATCCACGTTTCTTAAACCGTCAATACCATATATTGGATCTATAACGGGATATGTATCAGTTGGTTCCGATGGTGATATAAACCCGAAAACTTCAACTCCCCCTGAAAGACTAAAACTCATCATAATTATTTATTTGTTTTTAACCACACAACCAACAGAATAATTGTCCATTGAATGGGAAGAATGTTCTATATATGTTATATGTTATTGCAAATCCATTTGTATCCAATACAACCACAGTACCTATGTTATTAACAGGGACATCATTACCCGTACATCCAGTATCACTATCTTTAAAGTTAATAGGTTGAGGTAAAGATGGTGGTATTAATACATATCCAAAACCAGTCCCCGCAGAGAACGTCACATACGTATTTGTTATATCATTTGTTGTTACAAATGTTAATGATGACGTATCTGCAGAAGTTATTAACGTACTATTAAATTTACCGTAATAAACACCAGGTAATGACGGTAACGATGATGGTGTCACCGTTGGTGTTGGTGTAGGTGTCGCATAACACGTTATTGTTGGTGTTGGAGTCGGAGTTCTCGTTGGAGTTCTTGTTGGTGTTTTCGTCGGAGTAACCGATGGTGTTTGTGTTACCGAACACGGATCATATGTTGGTGTTACCGTTGGTGTTGGTGTAACTGTTGGTGTCGGAGTTCTCGTTGGAGTTCTCGTCGGTGTAGGTGTTGGTGTTAACCTTGGAACGTTAAGGAAGTATGGACAATTATTAACTAATATCGTATAAGTGCCGTAAATTTCTCTTGGTGGATCCAATAATGATGAATCAAAAGCGTAAGGTAATATATGTGCACCCAGATTAATGACAATAGTTTCATTGTCAGGATTAAAAATTATTTCAGCACTTTCACCAGAATAATTTATACTTTGAATTGTTATTGTTTGATCCATAGTTCTTAGACTATAAATACAACCTCAAATCATTTTTTAATCTTAATAAACTTATACCATAGTCTTTCGTGGAAGAAATAAATTACAGGTTTAATTAACAATTCACCAACACCTAATAATGTGGATACTTCTGTGGTTACCCCCAAACTTAAAGCAACAATAACAGTAGTTAATGTCCCTAACAATCTATAACTAATTGTTTTTAAAATATGTCTTAATAATACTGACTCTTCTTTTATTGTTGTAATGTAGGCACAATTACTTCTAACTTTACAATGACCAATACAACTGATGTGCCATTTATAATCTTGAATATCTTCTATCCAATCTTTTGTTGTGTAAGTGCGACCATCAATATAAACGTCAGAAACTAATGTCTCATTTCCGTTCTCAATTAATCTCCATCTATCGTTTTCACCTATTGATACGGTATTGAATCTTATTTGATAAGTTTTACTTTGTGATTTCATATGATAAATAATTAATAACATCGTCTTGAATGGACTCATCAATCATTGATCTCCACCCATCATCACCATTTTTTATTGATTCTCTCACCTTTGTTGCTGAAATAAACCCGATATTGTCTGGTGGTGTAAATTCATTTATTTCATAACCAACACCTCTACCATAATTAACGGACTCAATATCAGGAATAACCATAACCTTAACATCTTTATTCTTTGAATGATAATATTTCTCTAACATAGAAACAGTTTGTTCTGTGGTAAAAGGATTTTTATCGTCAGGAGCAATATCTCTAACCATTATAAGTGCCGGAATACCTTCATTTAATTTTTGGTCTATAAGATTTAAATGCCCAAAATGTGGTGGTTGATATCTCCCAATAAAAATCGCATATTTTTTATCCGAATTATTTGTTGGTTCCCCACCGTGATTTTTTACTTCCCAATTCATATATTTTTTAATATTAGTTTTAATGATTCTTCAGGTGTGTCGTTTGTTGTATCAATATCAATAAAATTTTTTTGTGGTGGTTGATAACCTTCAACCGCAAAACTATCTCTCTCTCTTGGTTCATTACAATGAATGTAAATTTCCTTAATATCTTCACCGAGCATTTGTTTAAACTCTTCTCGTTGATCTAAATAAGGTGAAACCAAAGTTACGATTACAGTATATCCTTGGTTATGTAAATAATGTGCAATCTTTTGAGCGGCATCCACATTTGTTACCCTACCTTTCATAGAATAATCTTTATTTGTAAATAAATCTCTAAGATCATCACCATCAATTCTATATGGTTGTTCTTGTGTTTTCTCAAGATGATTTTTCATCATTTCACCCAAAACTGTTTTTCCATGGGACGGTTGTCCTGTAAACCAATAAATCATAAATTAAAAATATAAAAATTGATCGTAATACCATTTATAGTTTGTTTTAATCCAGTTACTAGCATTAATACCCAAAACATCGTTAAAATCATTTCTTAATGGTTCTATTTTGTTTTTTATCTTGTGATCACCATAGATACCATAAACACTATCATCTTCTTTGGTCATCTGTTCAACATTATTAAAGTCGTGTTCAAAATAAGGAAGTTCCAAATATTCATATATTCTTCTCATCTCACTTGCCGGGTTGGAAGTGAAATCTTCAAACTTAACAAACAACACTTTTTTATCAACACCCTCTTTAAACATTTGTTGTAATCTCTCAATTGCCATACCAACGGGTTGACTTTGAGCCCAAGTATCAATTCTTTTTTCTGTTGTGGTACCAACCATAGTTGCATGATTTACCAAACCTGAATCCATATGTTGATTTTTTCTGAAGTTTTTTTCCATAGAAGCAAAAACTCCTCTTAAATCTCTAATCATACAAATGATCTTAGGGTTTGGATAAAATGAATTTAAAAATCCATAATGAACTCCCCAACCTCTACTTTTATCTATAACATAAGGTTTATCTGTTACACCATTAAAAAACCCTTCCATCCCATTCTTACAAAAAGAAAGGAACCCGTCTTTCATTAGATCTGTGTCTTGAGCTTTAAATTCAGGTGAATTTGTATAATTGTTTCTTGCCGCATATACCAACTCTAAAACACCCGATGTTGGGGTTACATAGAAGTCAGGATTTTGTCCCATAACATTTTGTAGTAATGTTGATCCCGCTCTTGGTAGGGAACTTTGAAAGAATATCTTTTGTACCATATTAAGTTGTTTTTGTTTCGTAAATTATTTCATTAATATCAAATATGTTAAAATCTAATAACGGACATTCGTGAGTCAGTCCATTAAAATTAAAATCAAAAAGATAACTATCTGGTGACTTAACGGTTTTAGGAATATTTGCAATGATGTTTTTATGGATGTTATATCCAAATGTTTTTGGTGATGTTCCAACCCACAATACCGTTGATGGTAATCCCATTGCCATTGATGCGTGTTGCAAACAAGAGTCAATTAAAATTCTTTTATCTGACATTGCTAGCAACCAAAACAATTCCATATTGGACATTTGTTCTGTTATTACTTCAGTTCCTGGTATTCCATTTGACTTGTCTCTACAAATTTGGATGATGTGGTAATCATTCTCAAAAGTTTTAACAAGTTGTTCGGCAACTTCATAAGGGATGTCTCTAGTCCAAGAATAAGGGTATGGTTGTTCATTTAACGGACCACCATTGGTTTGGATAACCATAATTGGTCTCTCCCTCTTCCATTTATTGTATCCAATCTGTTTTTGTCTTACATTAAAAACAAGTTCAGGTGTTTCTCCTTGGTAGTTTAAATTAAACAATTTTGACCAACTCTCAATAAGTGGTAATGTTTTGTGTATATGTTCGTCCGTGAAATAAGGTTCGTGTTTAAAAATTAAAGTATCCTTACCCTCAACATAATCTTCATAAAAATAAGGGGTAATACCAATCCGATAAACTCTATCAACAAATGGTAGATTTAAAAATATTTCAGGATATGCACATACAACAATCAATTCTCTATCGGGGTGATTATTTTTAATACATTTAGCAACTGCCGTTGCACAAACGTGTTTACCTAAACCACCCTCAATATGAAATAATGAATATTTTTTTTCCATATAAAAAATTATAGTTATTTTTCGTTGTTTGTAAACTTGATTGCATTATTAATTTGATCTATAACCATATCAGATGTTATTGTCTTATGACATTCATTTTCCCGGTTTGTTCCCAAAAATATCGGACATTTTGTTTTTATATTTTGAACAACGTTAAAACAACCATTACAAACATTGTGGTTTCTAACCCTAAAACAATCAAACTCGTTATGGTCTTTTGTAAAACCTGAGATCATAACAACGGGAACACCATATGCCCATGCAACCCAAGCAAGACCAGAAGATAAACCAATAAAAAATTTTGAATCCAAAATATGGTCTATTGAAATATTAATATCATCATTTCCGTGAATTGGTGTTACATTTTGTAAGTTCATCGTATTCTCATATGATACATTATAAACATCATACTTATGATCAACCAATTTATTAACAACCGATTGCCAACCATCCTTCGTCCATTTGGCAATATCTTTTAATGATTCAGGTGCAATTGTTATTTTATTAGGTTTTGGGTTCCTAAATTTTAATATCATCGGTGGTTTAACGGGTTTTGTGTTTTGGGGTATCATTAACTTTTCCTTTGCCGCATAAAACATTCCACCTAATGTATGAGATAAACTACCCTTATCATACCCAACATTAATAAGTTTATCTACAACAATCTTTTTCTTTTGATTTGCATTAATAAATTCATAACTTAAGTTGGTTGATTTTAAAAGATGGGGAAAAAATGTTGAGATTAAAACTTTTTTTGGTTTGTGGAAATCAATAAATGGTTCTATTAATGAAGCAAAACAAATTGTATCGCCCAAACAAAAAGAATCAAAATGAAGTAAGATTGTTTTATCAACTAATGTTTCCGTCTTTGGTTCCAACTCAACATAATCCAACAACTCACTTTCATCATAATGTCGTTTAACCATTATATTTTAATTTTAATATCTTTGAGTGGTATTCAAACCAATATCTTTCTTGCCATAATGTTCCTTCTTCCAATAAAACTAATGGTTTATTTTGCCAAGGTTTTTTAACAATAAAATGTAAAATCTTAATATGGTTTGGTAATCCGGTGTTTTGGAATAAAGATTTTGAATATGTCTTTAAATAATTATAAGAAATTGGGATTTCGGTTATTACGTCATAAAAATATTTATTTATAATATCTTGATCCGAATGTTCTGTAATTCCATAAATTAATGTCTGACTGATAAGATCATTTGTGATATTTGTGTTCAAGTATTTTTTGCCAATTAGTAAAACCCCGGTATTGTATTGGTCAATATATAAATCTCTAACTCCACCAAAATCTCCATCATAATCAATTAAGTAATCTATGTTTCCCAAAATAACAACATCGGAATCCAAATATATTATCTTATCAACACCATCAATAGAAAAAATTTCATATTTAAAATAATCTCCGAAAAAGTTTTGTTGTTTCTTTAATCCATCAATTTCATAATATTTTGTTTGATTGAAATTTTTAAGGGTGATGTTGTTATGAATTTGTTTACTAACAAACAAATCGTCCTCACTAATATCATTACTTATAATTGTGATTGGTATATTTTCATTCACAACCCTTGGGTTATTATCAATTAATGATTTTAACATCACCTCAAACCCAATAAGATATTCTTTATTACAAACAGTTACAAACATATTTGAAATATATTAAGATATTTGTTAAAGTGAATTGAACCTATTGTGTTATGGTTTTATTATCAAAATATGATACCCTAACTTGTTGACCTTGTTCGTTAATTTTAATTAATGTTAAGTTAGAATAACCCTTAAGAACATATTCTTTATTAAACTCATTCAAGATCGGACTTTCAAATACCACATATATTCCCGATAAATTTGTTTCAGAATTGTTTAATAAATTATACGTCTCATTAAATAATCCTTGTGCTATTTTCAGATTCCTCCATTTGGGTGAAGTGTATGTTCGGTAATATAAAAAATTACCGGATAACTCAGGGACATTCATTTGGATTCCAGAACATAACCCAATAATCTCATCATTATAAAAATCAACAAAAATAACATTATCAACTCTACGTTCAGATTCTTCTAAGTTAATTGCATTCTCACTAACCCAAAACTCAATTATTTTTTTACGTAATTCATCATTACCGTCGTATTTAACAATTCTTTTCACATTAAAAATATATTAAACAATATTTAATATCCCAAGATTACTCCAAACTGAACCTGTTGGTAATCCAGCGGAACTTGTTGGTATATTCATAATTGATAAATTATTAACAAATGTTGAACAAATTCTATTGGATATAATACTATCTCCAACAATAAATGAACAGTCATTTGAAACTGTATTTCCAGAACCACCTAAAACACTTGAGTATAAACCAATTGATGTGTTAAGACGACCACCACTTACCGTTGAATAACGACCACTTGATGTGTTATTTAAACCACCACTTACGGTTGAACTAAACCCACTTGATGTGTTTCTATATCCACCACTTACCGTTGAAAGATCACAACTTGATGTGTTAAAAATCCCTCCACTTACGGTTGAATAATCCCCAATTGATGTGTTACTACGACCTCCACCTATGGTTGAGGTATCCCCACTTGATGTGTTACTACGACCTCCACCCACAGTTGAATAATCCCCCAAAGCCTTATTACCAAACAATGAACAAGATCCACCACCACCACCAACAGTAGCCCCATTACCATTAACAATATTAAATGAACCCCCACCAATAGTTGTATAATTTCCAATTGATGTGTTATTTTGACCACCACCAATGGTTGAGTAATCTGAATAAACAGCAACGTCTATATTAAAAGTTAAATCATTTTCTGGTGAAGAACCACCAATAGTGTTACCAGAAACTAAAACTTGTTGTCCATTTTCATATTTAACACCTGAATTTAAAATTATTATGTTACTTAAAACACCACTATTAACATCAAAACTAATTTGTAAGTTTAACCCATAACCACCTAAATTAGTTGGGTTAACGGTATATGTGTTATCTGTGATACCAGATAAACTACCAGAATTAAAACTAATGGAGGTAACATATCCACCATAGTTTACGTTATTTTGTCCACCAACTATTGATGAATATTCTCCAAGTGTAATATTATTAATACCACCACCATTAAATGTATAATAATTTCCTGATGTGTTTCTATAACCACCAGATACTGTTGATGCTCCGACAAAACCACCACTTAACATTGTTGTATTACAACAACCACCACCAATTGTATCAAGTGTGTTTTCCACCAAATTATTTCTACCACCACCAACGGTTGAATAACGACCACTAGATGTGTTTCTATAACCACCACTTACTGTTGAATTATAACCACTTGATGTGTTTCCACCACCACCACTTACCGTTGAATAACGACCACTTGATGTGTTAAGACGACCACCACTTACGGTTGAATAATTACTTGACGTTACATTACACCATCCCCCGGCAATTGTTTGTCCACCATAATAAGAAGAAACTGTTGTGTTTCTATATCCACCACTTATTGTTGACCCACCATTACAATATTGCCCACTATATGATGAAATTGTATTACAAGAACCACCACCAATAGTTTGACCTATAATAGGACCATAATAAGAAGATAAAGTTCCGATTGTATTACAATAACCACCACTAATTGTAGAAACATATGATGAGTTAGTGTTAAACGCTCCACCACCTACTGTTGTAAATGATTGTGTTGATGAGTTAAACGTTCCCCCACCTACTGTTGAGTATTCAAGGTTTGCATCATTACCTACACCACCACCTATTGTGTTAAATCCGTAATAACCTGAGTTTGTTCTATTAAGGTAACCACCATTAATTGTTACACCACCAGCATCTCCATAATATGCACTATTTGAATTAATTAAGTTATTATTTCCACCACCAACTGTATTACCGGCAATAATATATTTTCCAGAACAAGTTGAGAATTGATTAATTGTGTTTCTATAACCTCCACCTACCGTTGATTGGTAAGAACTTGATGTGTTATAATATCCACCACTTACGGTTGAATAATTACCACTTGATGTGTTATTATAACCTCCACTTATTGTTGAGTTATAACCACTTGATGTGTTATTATAACCCCCACTTACGGTTGAATTATTTCCACTTGATGTGTTTCTATAACCCCCACTTACGGTTGAATAATTGCCAAATATGTTGTTATTATACCCCCCACCAATAAATGAGTAACAACCGCTAAGTGTATTATTTTCACCACCTGATATTGTTCCTACCTCACTATTTGGAAGTATTGTGTTATCGTCACCACCACCAATTGTAGCATAACGAGAATATGTTGATATTGTATTGTTTGCCCCACCTCCGATTGATCCGTAGTCAGACGAACTTGTATTATAATAACCACCACTTACGGTTGAATAAGGCGCACTTGATGTGTTATTTAATCCCCCGGCAACTATAGAATAATCACCAATTGCGGATCCACTAACACCAACTCTTTGAGTTGAGCAAGTTCCTGAACCCACTTCATATAAAAATGTTTCACCACTATTAACATAAGTTCTAAGTTGGTCTAATGTGATTTTATCTGTGATATCATTATCAATATCAACAATTGGTAGGACGTTATTAGATCTAATATCTCCTGATAATATTAATGGTAAATCGGTTATTCTAGCGTCTGACATAATTTTGTTTTTTTTTATAAATATTTACATTTTTAGTTATGCAACTAAATTCTCATAATTTTGTGTTGTTATGTAAAAACCTTGTTGAGTTATTAAATAGTTAAGATCAACCAAAACGTATGTAAAATCGTTAGGAAGACATATTGTTGTACTACAATCAGGACAATCAGGGTTAAACATATTAAATTTTTCTTTTAATAAAAGAAAATTATGTTTAACTTCAGGTGCTGATAAAGGTGTTGTATACATTCTAAATTGTGAGATTCCACCTTCAAATGTTCCGGCAAAATTTTGTTCAATTAAAATATTGGTATTAAGTCCTGATAACGATGAACCACTTAACACATTATTTGGAAATGATTCAGGATCTTGAATGTATTGACCCGTGGTTGCAGAACAAGCAGAGAATGTTAAATTCTCACGAAGACCCTGAGTTCCACCACCCCAAGATATGTTAAATGGAACACCCAATTGTCTTTCCTTATCGGTACTTAACGCTCTAGGTATAATCTCCTCAAAATTCTCTATCGTATAATGTATCTTTCCATTAACATAGATTTTTAATCTACCCATTCTAAAATTAACATCATTTAACCAAGGTTGATCCAAATTAACAAGGTCAATTGTTTCAGCAACTTCCTTACCATTAGTGATCGGTGGTTTAATTAATGCAACAGTATTGTTTGAAAGTGAATCCAAATATTCCGTTTTGGTAATATCTCCAAGACCACCTCTCCACCATAAATCACAAATATCCAACCAAGTATATCTTTCCCATACCACATCAACTTGAAACCAATGTTCCAATAACAAATACGGAGGATTTTTTAATAAACAGTAAGGATATATCGGAGGAGAACAATATTCATCTATCGTATATCCGGTAACATAAGTTTGTCCTGTAACGCAAGTTCCTGTTGTTTCACATTCACCAGTCCATCTTAAAACTTTAACACCAATCTGTGGGTTGTTATGATCACCACATAATTTTACGGATAAAGCATTTGATATTGAATCAAATAATGGATCTGTCTCACAAGTATTCTCAACCGATGTAAATCCTGTCGTTACACAATCAATACATTCAGTACACCCCGTACAAGTAACACAAACAGTTGGAGTACAAACAGGAGTTAAAGTATTGCACGTTGGTGTTGGTTCAGGTGTTGGAACCGGTGTTGGTGTTGGTTCTATTATTGTTCCACAAGTATGTGTAAAACATTCCCACCCACATATCTCACAAGGTTGTTCATTACAATCACACCCACAAGTCATTGTCTTACCCGTAGTTCCACCACAGATATCACAACCATAATTTAAATGAGGATCGTGTTGATTATTTACAGATCTTGGTGGATAAACATATATACATCTACTATTTGTAACTGTTCTATTACAACAACCACAAGTTTCAACACAATTCTCTAAACCACTGGTAACCCTAGTATATCCCGTAAAACAATTTGGATTTCCGTCAGCGTGATGATAAAATTTATTCTCAGCCCTTGCACCAAAATAAAAGAAAATGTCCTTATTTTGTGGGTATATTTCATTTAGAGTTGTTTCACCTGACGATGGAAAATATTCATTAATTAATCTTGGTTTTAATAACATCTCAACTGCCCAACCTTTATTCATCCGTTCAGGAAAAATATTGTAATCATATCCAAATAATTTATAAAATCCTTGGTAGAACCCACCATATAATTCGTGATATCTACCAACAGTTGTTCCCGACTTACTAACCACTTCATATAGTGTTGTGTCAGGTATTGCCGAAAATCTTTCATTTTGAGATGTATATCCCGTTACTTGGAACATTTTAAATCTTCTATCAAAATATAATCGTTCAAATTTTAAACTTTCATCGTATAACCCATTTGTAAAATAAATCGTCTCTCCCGTCATAGAAGTTACCAAACCATTATCAATACCCGTTAAACCAATATCACAAGCCGTTGATGAGGAAAAACAAGATAAATCTAAATTATCTGGGTTATAATAGTTTTGAGAAACAAAAATATTATTATAATCATATTGTTTATAAAATAGATTTAATGGTTGGGTTGTTCCCGAATTATTAATATCTATATTTATTGGTAATCTATCTCCAAAAGTTTCTGCAATCAAATATGGTGAGAAAACTACCTCTTGATTATAATTCACCTCATCGGACGCCAAGGACATATCCATACACTCATTTACGACATTTAATCGTAATTTCGGATACACGTATTGATTAATATTCTGTTGAGCCATCTTTTTTTAAATAAATACAACAAAACAAAGTATTTATTGTAAAAATAACTTATGATTATTCATAATTAAAAATGGAATAAAACCTACGACATTTTGGACGAAACAAAAAATAAAACAACAGATAAGGTTACTTCTGATATTAAGAGGTATAAAAATATTGCCGTTAGTGAGGTAAAACAAACAAGACTATTAGTAAGAATACTAATGTCTTCGGCAAAAGAATATTTAAAAAATAAAGATTTTAGAATAGATAAGGAGGATAAAGAATTTATTAAAGATCAATCATCCGACCTTTTAAAATTAATACCACTTATTGCCTTTCAAATCATACCAGGTTCAACAATTGCAACACCATTTATTGTGAAGTTAGGTGAAAAATTGGGAATGAAATTAAATACAAAAATACCTGAAAAATATAAAAATAAGGGAGAAGAGACAACGGATGGTGAAATGACCGAACTTGTTGATTCAGATGGTACCTTTGGTGGTTCAGCAATTCCTATTTTACAATTAGGTTTACACCCAAGAAAAACTCAAGATCAAACCGTAATAGCAACAAGACAAACAAACAATCCTTTTGTTCGTGGTTATAGAGTTTTTTATGGTGAGTCACTTGAAGGTGAAGATGAAAAATTACTTGACGAAATTAATATGTCCGATGCGTTTGGATATGAAGAAACAGAAGATTTAGAAACATATGATGATGCCGATGAGGTATTACAACAAATGGGTATTGAAGATCCGTTTGAAAGAAACGATAGATTGGAAACGATGGGATTTGATCCAAAACTTGACGATCAATTGAAAAGAGAAAAGAAACGAGGAATATGTAAAAATTGTTTCACCAAAAGAAGATTGTCCGAAGTTGAAAAAGAAAAAATGATTAAAATGATTGATGAAATTCTTTTAAAGAAAAAAAAGAATTCTGAAGACGTTATAAATAAAGATGGTGATGATGAAACACCCGTAACAAAAATATTGAAAAGAAACTTACAATCAATTAAAAGAATTGCAGAAAAAGAAGGGATCAATATAAATCAATTAATTAAAATACTTAAAGTAGGTGAATAAAGAATTATACGGACAAGTTGTTGAATTACCAGAAGAAGTAATTAAACATTTACATCATTGCTTTGATCAAGTTCCAAATTCTGATGCAACAATTGAAGGACACAAAAGAAATAATTTCTTAAGAGATAATGGCAAAGTTACCTTCCAACAGTTAGAAAGAATACAGAATTGGTTTAAACATTATGAGGGAGAAAAGGAAGATGCCCCATTTATATTAAATGGTGGTGATTATATGAGCAATTGGATCACAACAACAATTGACCATATGAGAAACAATACTCATACAAATCAAGAAGTTAAAGATGTAATGCCAGAAGATATAAACGACCAATTGGTTGATGATATGGGATGGTTGTCAAATATGAATAGAGACGCCAAAAGTCATTCGGGTTATAATGATGATATTAAAATCACGGAAAGCCTTAAAAGAATAAACGAAATAATGAAAAAATTAATTTAATATGGCACAAACAGAAAGATTAGATTTTGCACAACCAGATAATGAATTATCTCAAATAGCAGAACAACAAAGACAAAAATTAATCCCAAAAAATGATTATAAAACCGTTAACCAATATTCATCAACAAACAAAGATGCAATGTCAGATGGTGATGAGTTCGGTAAAGGAACAGGATCTTTCTTGGATACAAGCAAAGGTGGTTCATCGGTAGATACTTTGGAAAGAAAAAATGAAATTAAAATTAATGAATTCCAAATAGATAAACCTTATACCACACCTTCAGTATAATGAAACTTTACAACTCTTTAAAAAAACTTATTCTTGAGGTAGCATCAATAGACTCAATCGTTGATGCAATTAAGAAAAGACAAAAGGTTGTAATATATTACCAAGGTGATGAACCTGGGGGAAATGGGTTAAGAACCATAGAACCTGTGTGTTTTGGTTATAGTAAAGCGGGTAATCCTGTGTTAAGAGCGTGGGATTTAGAAGGAGCTTCACATAAAGCGTATTTAGGTAAAAAACCTCTACCAAGTTGGAGATTTTTTAGAGTAGATAAAATTGTTTCCTTTAGACCAACCGCAGATACATTTAACGAACCAAGACAAGGGTATAACCCAAATGGGGATAAAAGTATGAATAGTGTTATCGTTAACGCAGTCTTTGATAATAATGAAGAACAAAATATAGTTTAATATGTCAGCAGAACAAGATTTAATAAATAAGTTAATTATATCCAAACAAATCATGCAAAAGCATGATACAATGGGTAGAGGTGGATCACAATCAATTCCATCACAATCAATGTCATCACCAATGGTTGAGGACTTCGCACCAGTATCGGCAAATTATAATTTACCACAGGAATACCTAACAGAAGCTCCAATACAAAAAATGAATACAGAAGTTCCATCGGCAGATAGAATAGCAAATTCAAAACTACCAGATGAAATTAAAAGGTTAATGATGGAACACCCAATACAACAACCAAACTCATCGGTAAATAGTTCAGTGTTATCAAGTGATCTAATTGAGAAAGCATCTCGTTTAATGAACACAAAGGCAAATGGTGATTTAATTAATGAAAACGTTCCAAAAAGAACACAACAAACACAACAAACACAACAAACACAACCATCAGTATCAATATCTGCAGATGATATTAGAAGTATCGTTAGAGAAACAGTACAAGACGTTCTTAAAGAAAATGGTCTGTTAGTAGAATCCACAAAAAAATCAAATGAGGTTTTTAAATTTAGAGTTGGCCAACATATATTTGAGGGAAAACTTTTAAGAGTTCGTAAAGTTTCAGAATAATACGCACCCCTTTGTATTTTATTACATCGGCTAACCTCCATTCTTAAGATTGGGGGTTTTTTGTTATTGATATTTTACCTTTTGATAGGACCTATGATATTTATATTAAACTGTTCTTTATGCCACCAAAATTAACCCTTAATGAAAATTTTATTATTAGTGAATATAATAAAGGAAAAAGCTCCATAGAGATTGGAAAAATGTTAAATGTTTCAAAACCAACAATACTTACCATTTTAAACAAACATAATCTTATCAGGAAACGAGATAGATGTAAATCTTTAAAGATTATTAAAAATGATGATAAATATGTTATTATGAGGAAATGCCCTAAATGTGGGACTGATGTGGTTGTGTCATCAAATAACTCATCAATTACTTGTAGAAATTATTACAAATTAAAAGATTCGTTATGTAAAAAATGTAGTAATGACCAACAAAAGGGGGAATCAAATCCATTTTTTGGTAAAAAACACACTAAAGAAACATTAAAAAAAATATCTGAAAAAATATCTAATAATTTTCCAAAACAAGGACCTGTCTCTAAAAAAGAAAAAAAACTTTTAACAGAATTAAAAAAAATGAAACAAAACCCTAAAGGATCTTTTTCTGTTGGTAGATATGTTTGTGACATTTATATTGAAAAATATAATTTAATTATAGAATTTAATGGTGATTATTGGCATTGTAACCCATTAAAATACGATAGTGATTATTTTCACCCCCATAAAAAAAAAACCGCAAAGAATATTTGGGATGAGGATAAATTTAGAGTTGATAAAATAAAAGAATATGGTTATAATTTAGAAGTAATATGGGAAAGTGATTTTTACGATCTTACCTATTTAAAAAAAATTATAAAAAAATATGAAAGAAAAAATTAGAGTATTAGTCGCCCCCTCAGATTCGTCAGGAGTTGGTCGGTATAGATCTGTCGACCCCCATGTTAAACTACAAAATCTATATCCTGATGATTTTCACGTTGATATTGACTATGCACCAAAGGTGGATGATATGAATTATTGGTCACAATATCATATTGTTCATTTCCATAGAACAATTGGAAATGATTATGATAAATGTCCTGCATTGATTGAGAAACTTAAATCTATGGGAATTATTGTTGTTGCAGACATTGACGATTATTGGTTACCAACAAAGGAACATCCAATTCAACAATTGATTTTAAATAACAAAATTCACGAAAAAATTATTGCAAATCTTAAAGTTGCTTCTTACGTTACAACAACAACTGATATTTTTGCATTTGAAATTAAAAAATTTAATAAAAATGTTTTTGTGTTTCCAAACGCTATTGACCCAAGGGAGGCTCAATTTAATGAACCAACATTACCATCTGATAAAGTAAGAGTTGGTTGGTTGGGTGGATCATCACATTTACACGATTTAAAATTGTTAGATGGTATGGTTTCAAAATTATCGTCCGTTAAAGATAAACTACAATATTATGTTTGTGGTTTTGATACAAGAGGTACAGTTACCGAAATTAACAAACAAACAAATCAAGAAACAAAACGGGCAATTAAACCTGAAGAAACTGTTTGGGTTAAGTATGAAGAAATTTTTACCGACAAATATAAAATCGTTACACCAAAATATAAGGAATATTTGGATAAGTTTGAGGATGGTGAATATCCTGGGTGGCAAAATGAAAACTATGTTAGAGTATGGACAAAACCAACAACAACATACGCTAAGAACTATTCTAAGTTTGATATTTCTTTATCACCAATTGTTGATCACGTATTTAACAGAATGAAATCACAACTTAAAGTTATTGAAGCAGGATTTTATAAAAAGGCATTGATTGCATCTAATGTTGGACCATACACGATTGATTTGAAACATTCGTTAAATAATGGTAATTTTACTGATGGTAATGCGTTATTGGTTAATAAAAATAATAACCATAGTGATTGGGCAAAATATATTAAGAAGTTGGTTGATAACCCAAATATGATTACCGATATGGGTGAAAGACTATATGAAACGGTAAAGGATCGTTACGACCTTAATAAAGTAACCATTGACCGAAAAGATTTTTATTTGAGTATTATTAGGTAACTTTATTAATGTCGTAATATTTATTATTATGACATATATTTACACACTTAGTGATGAGATTAAAATTCGTTATATTGGTAAAACTAAATCAATAAATAAAAGATACTCTGCACATATAAATCAAAGTAAAAATAAAAAAACATATAAAGAAAAATGGATTAATAATACTTTATTAAATGGGGGAAAAATTATTATAGAAATTTTAGATGTATGTGACGATAAAGACTCAAATGAGGTTGAAATGTATTGGATATCTCAATTTAAAGTATGGGGATTTAAATTGGTTAATTTAACCAATGGTGGTGATGGGGGATCTCCTATGTTTGGGAAAAATCATAGTAGTAAAACAAAACTTAAAATGTCCGAAACTGCGAAAAAACAAAATAGGACTTTAGGTGGATGGAATAGGGGGTTAAAAATGTCTGAAAATTTTAGAAAAAAAATTAGTGAAACATCTAAAGGTAGAATTGTTAGTGACAATACAAGAAAAAAAATAAGCGAGTCACTTAAAGGTAAAAAAAGAATTCCTATGAATGATGAAACTAAATTAAAATTATCTAAAATTAAAAAAGGGGTTCCATCACCAAATAAAGGTAAAAAATATAATGAAGACATAAGAAAAAAAATGTCAATAAGTAAGGTTGGGTATAAAAGAAGTGAGTTATCAAAGAAAAAACAATCTGAATCAAATAAAATGATTTGGATAATAAAAACACCTAAAGGTGATATTTTAAATTTTTTAGGTTATAATTCATTTAAAGATTACGTAAAAAAAAATAACCTATTAGTTAGTGTTACTACTTTGAAATCTTATGGAAAAAATAAAGGGTGGGAAGTTGTAGATAAAATAAAAAATAATTAAATAATATGATTAATATTCCAATTACAAAAATTTTGTTTCTTGATATAGAAACTGTAGGTTGTTGTCCTGACTTTGAGGTATGCCAAACTTTAAATAGTTCAGTTGCCGATCAGTTTAATAAATACTTTGATTGGTTCCTAAAAAGATTTCCCGAAGATACTATGATTGGGGAATCTGAAATGGAATGGAAAAATGAGGTGTTTAAGAAAAGGGCGGCACTTGTTCCTGAATTTGCAAAGATTGTTTGTGTTTCATTGGCGTTCGTTATGGACAATGGTGATATCAAGAAACAAACATTCTCAGGTGATGATGAAAAAGAAGTTTTATTACAAGTAAGAAATCTATTGGATCGTTGCCAAAAATTAGATTTTTATCTTTGTGGTCATAACCTAAAGAATTTTGATATACCGATGATGGCAAAACGAATGATTATAAATGGGATTATGCCATCAAAACTTTTACCATCGTATGATACAAAACCTTGGGAAGTTAAGGCAATTGATACCAAAGAGATTTGGCAATATGGTTCTTATACTTCCATCGGATCGTTGGATCTTATGTGTACTTGTTTGGATATACCAACACCAAAAGATGGTGAAGTGACGGGAGATAAAGTTCACGACTACTATTGGAATAAAAATATGTTAAAAGAGATATCAGATTACTGTGAAAAAGATGTTGTGGTATTGGTTGATACTATTAAAAAATTAAAGGAATTAAAATGATTAACGAGGAAGAAGAAGAAAATCTTGGGGACTTACTTAATCAACTAGAAAATCTCCAAGAACTTGAGGATATGTTTGGTGATGAAGAACCTGACTACCAAAACATAATGGATATTTTTGGTGTTGATGTTGCCGAACTTGAACGAGATATGGCAAACTTTGAACAAAAAATGAAAGTTGAGTATTCTCAATCCAACGTTGATTCTATTGACCCATCATATGCTTACCCAACAGATTCTGGATTTGATTTGTTTTCAACTGAAGAAATTGAAATAGAATCGTTTGGTAGATCATTAATTCCAACGGGGTTACATATTGATATTCCTGACGGGTATGAGGTACAGGTGAGGCCTAAGAGTGGTTTGGCTTTAAAACAAGGGCTTATGGTATTAAATTCTCCGGGGACGGTGGATTGTTTTTCTGAAAACATGAAGATATTAACCATTGACGGAGATAAGACAATCAAAGAACTGAGGATTGGGGATATCGTTTATTCATTTAATGAAGATTCTTTAGAGATTGAGAAAGATGTCATATCATCCATTTTTGATACTGGAGTCCAAGAAATATTATTAATTGACACCGAACATGGAATTCTTGAGGTTACCCTTAATAGTGAGGTTTACACTAAAGACGGGATTAAGTTGGCAAAAAATTTAACCGAAAACGATGAAATCATAATTTTTTAACACCAGCATACTATTTATCAATATAGATAAGGGGTATTATGGTGAAATGTTTAATTTGTGGTGTGGAAAAAAAGTGTTCAATTGTTGAGCACTTAAAATTTGAACATAAAATGAATAGTTCGGACTATAAATTAATGTTTGTAGGTTCTCAAGTGAAATCAAATGATGAGTTAAAAAAAATATCGGAAAGATCAAAAAAAAATTGGTCAGACCCCGACTATAGAGACAAACAAATAAAAATTAGAAATATAACACATAAAAATCCTGAATTTAGGAAAAGTATGTCTGAAAAGATTAAAAAAATTCATAAGGAAACTCCTGAAATTTTTTCTGGATTTACGAATTGGAAATCGTCGGAAGAGTTTAAAAAATGGGTAATATCTGACGAAAGAATTGAAAAAATATCTAAAACGTCAAAAGAAAAGTGGAAAAATAATGAGTATAGAGAAAAAACAATAGAATCAATAAAAAAGTCGTTAAACGACGGAAGATGTGAGAAATCATTAGAATATAGAGAAAATATGTCTAAAAAAATATCTCAACTATATGCCGATGGAATAATCAGTAATCAATCTAATAAATATAAGACCGGTAAATATACTTCAAAAAATAATGAAATTTTTATGTACGCATCCTCTTACGAATTAGAGTCTATGAAATTATTCGATTCCTCTACTTTAGTAAAAACATGGACAAATAAACATGGGATTAGAATAAAATATTTTTATAACGACATAAATAGACACTATGTTCCTGATTTTTTGGTTGAATTTAATAACGGATTATCCTATATTATTGAAATGAAGGGGTGGAATACTGAAGAGGTTGACGTTAAGGAATATTATACAAAACAGATATATAAAAACTATAAAATATTTTATAGTGTTAATGATTTAAAAACTTTTATAAATGAAAACAACTAAAATAAAAAAAATCTCAAAATCAAAAAACCAAACTTATGATATTACGGTATCTAATAATCATAACTTTTTTTGTAATGACCATCTAATACATAATTGTGGATATACAGGAGAAATTCAAGTTATACTATTTAATACAACAAAAAATAATGTTATAATTAAAAAAGGTCAGAAAATCGCACAAGCAGTTATTTCACCCGTGGTTTCAGGTAAGTGGATTAAATTAACAAAGGTTGATAACATAAACAATAAAGACCGAGGAGAGAAAGGATTCGGGAGTACTGGGATATGATAACAATAATATATTCAACACATAAAGATCAAGAATATAATAACAAATTTAGACAACATTTGTTACAAACTGTTGGGGTTAAAGATCCTCAGATATTAGAATATGAAAATCATAATGAACATTCATTATCAAATGTTTATAACTCCGGAATTACTGAATCAATTTATAATATAATTGTTTGTTGTCATAACGATATTAAACTTGAGAAAAATTGGGGTAAAAAATTATTAAAAGATTTTGAGGATAATCCCGACTATGGTATTATAGGCAAAGCAGGTTCTTGTTATTTTCCCGAGTCAGGAGTTTATTGGGACAGAATGAACCAAACAATGGTCGGGCAAGTTTATCATCACCCTGATGGTCAAAAAAAATTCTTAAGTAAATATTCTCCAAAATTACCTTTTTTAGTTCCAGTTGTAACAATTGATGGTTTGTTTATGTCGTTTGATAAAACAAAATGTAATCATATGTTTGATACAACCATTGGTAAGTTCCACTTCTACGATCATCTATTCTGTGTACCAAATTACTTATCGGGAGTTAAGATTGGTGTAACCTCATCATTTGAGATAACACATCAATCTGTTGGTAGACCAAACCAAGAGTTTTGGGAAAGCAAAGATAAGTTCGTTGAGAAATGGGGAAGTGAATTACCATTAGATTTAAAACCTGAATCGGTTTATGTTCCGGTAATTAAAGAAAAACCTTTAAAAAATATTGGTAAGGTTGCAATTATAATCCCAACAAAAGGTAATGTGGAAATGTTATTGGATTGTATTAATTCATTTTATGAACATTGTAATGAAAAACTATTTGATATTTTTATTGCGGATACGGGATCAACAGATGATGAAAAGGAAATCATAAAAAGTTATATCCAACTAAATAACAACATAAGATTAATTGAATACGATTATTATAATTTTGCAAAAATTAATAACGATGTTGTTAAAAATCACATAAATGATGATTACGAATTTTTATTGTTTTGTAATAACGATATTAAAGTTCTTAACAATGTTATTTATGAAATGTTAAGAATTTTTAAAACAACAAATAAAGTTGGGACAGTTGGTGCTAGACTACATTATCCAAATAACACACTACAACATGATGGAATATCTATATATGTTAATCAAACAAATAAATCAATAAGTGTAACACATAAAAATAAAGAGTCGTATTTTAACTATACTAGTGATCAATCAAATGTGGTTGGTAATACCGCGGCTTTAATGATGGTTAGAAAAGATATTTTTAATAAACTTGGAATGTTTAGTGAAAATTATAAATATTGTTGGGAGGATGTTGAACTTAATTTACAATTTAAAATTAAAGATTACAATAACATTATTAGTAGTAATTGTGTTGCGTACCATTATGAATCTAAAACAAGAAATATTGATTTAGAAATGGGGGAAATTATTATGGAATACAATAAAATTTTATTACCATTAATTAAATTAAATTTTGATAAAATAAAAAATAACCTTTATTACATTTAATAAATAAAACTGATGTCAAATAAAATAAAAATATTAATTGGGTGTTTATCCTTTAAAAATTTCACGGGATCTGAAATGTATATTTACGAATTATCTAAATATTTAACACAACTTGATTGTGATGTCACTATAACATCACCAAATCTTGGAGATCCTTTAGTTTCATTAGCTCAAAAAAATGGTATAAAAATACATAATTTTGACACACAACTTCTTACTCAAATATTTGATATAATACATACACAACATAAACCAATCACAGAAGCGTTGGTTAAAGCATTTCCAAATATTAAAAAAATAACTACAATCCATTCTGAAGTGATATCTTTAGAAAATCCTGTAATGGATAATAGTATTCTAAAATACATTGCCATTAGACCTGAAATTAAAGACCATTTAATAAATAATTTTAACATACCAAAAGATAAAATTGAAGTTATTTATAACCCTATTGATTCTAATAGATTTAACCCAACCAATACTACAGATAATGGTTATGTTCTATTTGTAGGGACAATTGATTATTTAAGACAAAAATCAATTGAAGATTTGGTAGAGTATACAAAAAATATTGGTAAAGAATTATGGTTAGTAGGTAAAAACTCATCATATTATTTGTCTGGTCTGTTAGAAAATTCTCACGTTAAGTATTACGAAGACACATATAATGTTGAGGATTTTGTTAAAAATTGTAGTGAGACTGCAGGTATCCTTTTAGGTAGAACAACTATTGAGGGGTGGATGTGTGGAAAACCTGGATGGATTTATAATGTAAATTCACTTGGGGAAATAATTAGTAAAGATCGTTTTGAGGTACCTTCCGACATAAGTAAATTTGATGGTATGGAAGTGGCAAAAAAAATAAAAGAAGAATATATAAAAATATTATGAACTTAATTATATTAACAACATCCTATAATTGTGAAAATTATATTGAAAAATGCCTGTCATCAATTATGAATCAAAAATATAAAAATTTTAGATGTTTTATAACTGATGATATGTCAACCGACAATACCGTAAATAAAATTAAAGATTTTATAAAAAATGATGATAGATTTATTTTAATTGAAAATAAATTAAAAATGTATCAACCTGGAAATTACGATCAAGTAATTAGAGGTAATTATAATGTTTTAGACGAAGATATTTGTATTGAGGTTGATGGTGACGATTGGTTACCCGACAATGAGGTTTTTGATAGAGTAATTAAAACATATAATAGTGGTGATATTTGGTTGGCAAATGGTAGTTTTTTATATCACGATGGTAGGATTGGATTTGCAAAACCTCATACAACTTTTGAAAATATTAGGTACCAACCATTTACTTTAACTCATTTAAGAACTTGGAAATCTTTTTTATGGAAGAAAATTAAAGTTGACGATTTAAAAGATGAAAACGGTAATTATTGGTCTGTTGCGGGAGATGTTGCGTTTATGTATCCTATGGTTGAAATGTGTGGACCAACCAATTATAAATTTATGACTGAAATTAATTACATATATAATGAAGGTAACCCAATCAATGATCACAAAGTTAATATGGATAAAATCAGTAATGTCGTAAACAAAATCAGGTCGTATAAACCATATGATAAATTAAATAAAAATGATTTATTGTAATTTAAAAGGAGGCATAGGTAATGTGCTATTTCAAATTGCGGCGACAAAATCGTTATCAATAGATAATAATACTGAATGTAGTTTTCCTAATCTTATTACACATTTAAATTATTTGAATTCAGATAAAACCCATAACCCTATTTTGGATTATAGTCACGAATATTTAAAATTATTTAAAAATATTATAACATCACCAATCACTAAAAGTATTCCCTTAAGAGTGTATCCATTTGAATACGTTGACACCCCATTAATAAATGGGGATATACAAATTGATGGGTTTTTCCAAAGTGAAAAATATTTCAAACATAATAGAGAATCAATTTTAGAATTTTTAGATTTTAATTTTATACCTGAAGATTATATACAAAAAAAATACAATTTTGACCAAAATAAAAAAACGACCAGTATCCACGTTAGGAGAGGTGATTATATTAATTATCCAAATCATCACCCAACACAATCTATAGAATATTACAAAAAAAGTATTAAAATGTTAAATGATAAAACTGATATTTTTATTGTTTTTAGTGACGACATTCAATGGTGTAAAGACAATCTAATTTTAGATAATATTATTTACATTGAAAATGAAAAAGATTACATTGAGTTATATTTAATGTCGTTATGTAATAATAATATAATATCTAATTCATCATTTTCTTGGTGGGGAGCATGGTTAAATAATAATGATAATAAAATAGTGGTTGGACCAAAAAAATGGTTTGGATCAAACATACAACATAACACCAACGATATAATACCTGAGAGTTGGATTAAAATTTAAAAGATGGAAAAAATATACTCAAAAGTAGAAACAAAAAAACTATTACACGTAATTAATAGATTGGATGATATTAATGGTAGAACAGAAGTTATACCTGAAAATAATTTTATTCAATGTGCAACATTAAAGATGGAAAAAGATAAAACATTTCCACCACATAAACATATTACTAAAGATAGGCACTATGCGGAACAAATAGCTCAAGAATCTTGGGTTGTTATTAAAGGTAGTGTTAAATGTATTTTGTTTGATATTGATGATCAAATTATAGCAACTCCAATTTTATATGCTGGAGATGCGAGTTTTACCCTTTATGGTGGTCACACATATGAAATACTTGAGGAAGATACGATTGTTTATGAATATAAAACAGGACCATATGAGGGTCAATCACTTGATAAAAAATTTATAACAAATGAGTAATAGTAATGAGATAGGTAGATGGTTTAATGATAGGGGAGATTATACCCATAACATAACATATGATTTAAATGAAAACTCAATCATTATGGATTTGGGTGGATACACTGGTGTTTGGGCTCAACAAATGATTGAAAAATATAACCCAAACGTTTATATTTTAGAACCTGTTCATAGTTTTTATGGTGGTATGGTCTCCAAATTTGAGAATAACTCCAAAGTTAGATTATTAAATGTTGGTGTTGGAATTGAAGATAAAGATGGTATTATTTATATGGGAGGAGATGGTAGTTCATCTAATTTAATTAATGGGAATGGGATAAATGTTAAATTTAATACCATTGATACTATCCTAAATAATTTTGGTTTAGAATACGTTGATCTTATACAGATTAATATTGAAGGTGATGAATACCCACTTTTAGAAAATATGATATTAACAGGGTCGATTAACAAATTTAAAAACATACAAATACAATTTCATTTGGGGATTGAGGGGGATATAGAAAGAAGAGAAAAAATCCGTAATAATTTATTGGATAATGGATTTAAAATAAATTTTGATTATCCATTTGTATGGGAATCTTGGGGTAAATAAAAAATAAAAAAAAATAAAAAAAATTATGATTTATTTAGTAGGTGATAGCCACGTACAATCATTTAATGATTCATATGTTAAATTGTGGTTGACGGCACCAACGGCATATCAAAACATAAAAAAAATTTCACAAATAGATAGTTTTTTATTGTCTAACCCAATCAACAAAAATTCGGATTATATATTCTTTTCTTTTGGTGAAATTGATGCTAGGTGTCATTTAGGATTTGTTGCCGATAATAATAATAGAACATATGAAGATGTTGTTATAGAATGTGTTGATAGATATTGTTTATTTTTAGACCACTTTATAAATTCAGGGTATAAAGTAGGTGTTTGGGGTCCAATACCTTCAGGGTCTAATAATGGTATACAAGGAAATGGAGCCATGAGCTATAAAACCAAAAATGAAAGAAATATAATCACACAATTATTTAATGACAAATTAGAAAAAATGTCTAAAATTAAAAATTTTGAATTTAAAACACTTTTTTATTTCATTGTTAGTGACATGAACAACTACGATAATTATTATTCAATTGATAATATTCACTTAAACTCTGGCATGTTTAAAACAAAATCAAATGAGATTAACATTGATGAAATGATTAATTCTAAATTTAACGATTTATTATAATGAAAATAATCGGTAAAGATATTGTTGTTCACGATGATGTAGTGTCAAAACAAGATTTGACAATAATCGGTTCGCACGTGGCAATTGATAAAGGGGTTTATTGTTCAACAAATGTTACTATTGGCGATTATGTTCATATAAGCCCATACGTAACAATTATTGGTGGTAAAAATAGTTATTTTACCGCAAAAGGATTTAATAATATAATGGCCGGAGCTAGAATTATTTGTGGGTCAGATAGATTTGATGATAGTGGGTTATTTGGAGCAATGATCCCAAATGAATTAAAAGGAACTCAAATTATTGAACCTGTTGTAATGGAGGAATTTTCAAATATTGGGACAAATGCAATTGTTTTACCAGGATCAATACTTAGAAAAGGCGTGTTATTAACCTCCGGAAGTTTACTGATTGGAGACACCGAAGAATGGGGTGTTTATAAGGGTAACCCAGCTATTTTGGTTAAAAAAATAAATCCAATAAAAATAATTGAAAACGCTAAAAAATTAGGTTACGATGAATTATAAATTTACTTTTGAAAAAATATCACCAGAAAACGAATTTGCTGGAGTTGAGTTTGCTGGTAACATCTTTATTATTTTAAACGCACTTACCTATTTAAGCGATGACGATAGATTATTTGTTGATATGGAAACAAATGATTGTGTGTGTACTGAAAAAGGACCTACTATTTATAGTACTAAAAATTGTTGGGAATACTATTTTAACCAAACAACACTAACAGAAGATTATAAAAACATGAATTTTTATACACCATCAGTACTTAGTTATGAAAATAAAGATGCTTTTATAAACACAGAAATTTTCATTGATTTAAAAAAAAAATTCTATGACTCATTTCAAATAAAACCTTACATAGTTGAAAAAATAAACGAATACTACCAGAATAATTTAGAAAATAAAATAACGCTTGGTGTTCAAGTTAGGTTAACTGACATGGTACATAACCATAGGGTTTCACCTTTAAATAGTTACATTAAAAAAATTAATCAAATTTTATCAAATAATAATGATATTAAACAAATTTTTTTATCCACTGATGATGGTTCAATCATTGAAACATTAAAAGAAAATATTTCAATTCCCATCATTTATCATGATGGAATGTCTAGAGCTGATTCAAACTCACCTAATTTAAATCCATATGATAGATACAAAAATGGTGGAGAACATCATATGTATCGTATGGGGTTAGAATGTCTATTAGAAATTTTAACATTATCTAAATGCAATTATCTACTAAAAGCAGATGTATCATCATTATCATTAACTTCTGTTATTTTATCTGAAAACATTAAAAAGGTTTATAGAATATGATTGACAGAGTAAAAATTAATATGATAGGTGGAGGTTTCCAACATAGTATCTCAACAAACGATTTACCCCCAAAATTTATTGAGTGGATTAAAGACGGATCAGCTTCAATATCAATACATATCGATAATGGTTTACACTCACCATTTAATCATCAAACTAAAAATTATGGGTGGTTATGTGAATCAAAAACGATAATACCACATTTATATGATTGGTGTTCAAAAAATATTAATACATTAAAAAATAAATTTATAAAAGTTTTTACTCACGACGTTGAATTATCAAAATTATCAGATATTTTTGAATTGACATTATGTAGTGGTAAATCATATTTTTCCCACGGTGAAATATATCCAAAAACTAAATTGGTTTCTATGATTGCATCAAACAAAACTATGTGTTCGGAACACATTTATAGACAACAAATGATTCATAAATTTTCTAAAGACTGTGATCATTTTGGTAGAGGTTATAACCCCATAAATAATAAAGAAGATGGGTTAAAAGATTATTGTTTTTCATTTGCAATGGAGAACGCAACATATTCAAATATGTTTACGGAAAAAATTACAGATTGTTTTATGACAGGAACGATTCCAATTTATTATGGTATTAGTAATATTGGTGATTATTTTAATACTAATGGGATAATAATGTTAGATAATAAATTTAAAATTGAAGATTTATCATTTGAATTATATTATAGTAAAATGGATTCGGTAAATGATAACTTTAAAAGATCAATTGACTTTTCTCTTGCCGAGGACTACATTTTTAAAACCTTTATTGAGGGTAAATAAAAATTAAAAATGAAATATTATGTCGTTTCAGTCAATTAAAAATTTTGAAGAGTTAATTGCGAATTTTTTTGGATCAAAATACGCCGTGGCGGTTGATAGTTGTACTCACGGAATTGAATTGTGTTTAAGGTATACTAAAGAAACTAAAATAAATGTCCCTAAAAGGACTTATTTATCTGTTCCATTCTTATCGGAAAAAATGGGTTTAGACCGAGAATGGAGAGATGAAGAATGGGAAGATTATTACACATTAAATTACGGAGATAAAAGAATTATTGATGCCGCAGTTCTTTGGAGAAAAGATAGTTACATATCAAATACATTTATGTGTATCAGTTTCCAATACCAAAAACATCTTTCATTAGGTAGAGGTGGGATTATTTTACTTGATAATGAAGACGATTATTTTACCTTAAAAAAAATGTCATATGACGGTAGATTACCCGATACTCCTTGGAGAGATCAAAATATTAATACTATTGGTTTTCATTATTATATGACACCTGAAACCGCACAATTAGGTTTAGAAAAATTACAATTAGCAATAGATACACCGCCAAGAAAATGGTCAGTAATTGATTGGCCTGATTTAACACAAATGGATATTTTTAAAACATCAAATAAATAATAAAATAAATAAAAATGAGCAAACAAAAAAAAGCTTTTATAACAGGAATTAATGGACAAGATGGATCATATTTGGCCGAATATTTACTTGATCTTGGATATGAAGTACACGGAATTATAAGAAGGAATTCAACGGTTGAGTCCCAACAAAGTAGATTTACCGAAGACGTTAGGAATAATTTAAATATTCATTATGGTGATTTATTAGATCAGGGAGGTTTAGAAAAATTATTGGATATTATACAACCTGATGAAATTTATAATTTAGCAGCACAAAGTCACGTTAGAATTAGTTTTGATATACCACAATTTACCGTACAAACAAACGCAATAGGAGTTTTAAATATATTAGAAGCATATAGAAGATCTTGTCCTAACGCTAAATTTTATCAAGCGAGTTCTTCAGAAATGTTTGGTAATTCAGTTGATGAGGACGGTTTCCAAAGAGAAACAACACCTATGACTCCTGTTAGTCCTTACGGATGTTCAAAAGTTTTTGCTTATAATATTGTTAGAAATTATAGAAATGCATATGGGTTACACGCTTGTAACGGAATATTGTTTAATCACGAATCACCTAGAAGAGCATCTAATTTTGTAACAAACAAAGTTGTTAAAACTGCCGTTGAAATTAAACTTGGTCTATCAAATAAATTGGAATTGGGGAATATGGATTCTTATCGTGATTGGGGGCATTCTAAAGATTATGTTAAAGCAATACATATGATGACCAATCATACCCAACCCGATGATTTTGTTGTATCAACAATGACAACTCATTCAGTGAGGGAAATGGTTGAATACGTTTTTAAAAAATTAGATTTAGATTACACAAAATATGTTTCTCAAAATGAAAAATTTTTAAGAGCTGAAGAGTTAAAATATTTAAAGGGAGACTCAACAAAAATAAGAACGACATTAGGATGGAGTCCTGAATATTCATTTGAAACTTTAATGGATGATATGATTGATGGGTGGATGACTAAACTAAATACTAACACACAAAAATAAATAAGTATGACAAGAAAAAAATTAGATCCATCAATTAACACAGATACCGTAGACTCTAAACCCTTTTCAAGAAAGGACTTCATTAACTCGGTAATTAAACGAAAACAAAAAAACAAATTTTTATCTGAACACCAAGAAGATTATTATAACATTTTAAAGAATAATCAAATTACGGTCGCTTCAGGTCCTGCGGGTGTTGGTAAAAGTTTTATCGCAATGAAGGCGGCAGTAGATTTATTAATGGATCCAAACAATTCATATGAAAAAATTATTATTGTTAGACCGGCAGTTGAAGCTGAAGAAAAGTTGGGATCATTACCGGGAAATCTTGAAGAGAAACTGGATCCTTATATCTTCCCCTCGTATTATTTATTAAATAAAATTATTGGTAAAGAAGCAAGGGAAGAATTAAAGAAGGCTGAAATTATTGAGGTATTTGCTTTGGCATATATGAGAGGAATGAATATTGATAACTCAATTCTTATTTTTGAGGAAGCACAAAATTCAACACCTAACCAAATGAAATTGTTATTAACAAGAATTGGTTATAACAGTAAATTCTTTATTTCGGGAGATCTTGAACAAACGGACAGATATAAAGATAAAAAACAATCGGGACTATACGACGCAATACAAAAATTTAAGAATGTTTCTGATATCGGTGTTTACGATTTTAGAGACGCTAAGAACGTTAGAAACCCATTAATCACCAAAATATTATTTGAATATGACAAAGAGAATAGGGATTGAGATTAATGGTGTTTTAAGAGACACCATTGGTAAATTCAAACAATTATACGAAAAACATTTATTGGACTCTCTTGCGTATATTTCTGTAGATAAAACATATGAATTAACGTTTTCGGGAGATACTGAAGTGGTTTTGGGTCTAACTGAAAATGTGGATGTTAATTATTTTAAATATGAAGTGTTAAGTGATGTTGATTCGTTGGATTTGGAAAAACATTTTTCTTTCCAATCAAAAGAAGAATTATATTCATTTATGTTTGAGGAATATACGATGGAATTATTTGGTCATGCCTCATCCACCGAAACATCAACCTTCAATTATTTAAATGAATTATATCACAACTTAAGAGAAGAAAACGATATCATAATTGTTTCTGATGAGATTGGTAGATCAAAACCTTCATCACTATTTTTCTTATCTAAATTTGGGTGTTTGGTTGAACAAGTATTTTTTTACAGTAATCAAACAAAAAATTCAATGTGGGATAATGTAGACATTTTACTTACGGCAAACCCTGACTTATTATTAAACCATCCGTCAGATAAAATGGTAATAAAATTTAACACTGACTACAATAAACAAATAAATTCCGAACATCAAATTTCATCGTTATCTGAATTTGAGGAATTGATTAAAAAAATTAAAGAATATGTTTAAAATTTTAGGCGAACATTATTACATTGACTTAGACGCTATTGAGGATTATACAACAATTGATCCAGTATCGGGTGAAACGGATAATCAAATACATTTGGTGAAGTACGAAACTGTTAAATTTATGTTAGAAATCGTAATGGAACATCCAGACGAAATTGATGAAAAATTAGGAATGAACTCAAGTGAATTACCTTTACCCTTTAAATTGGCATTTAATACACTATTAATTAAGAAAATAATAAATAAACTATAACAATATGAATCAAGAACAAATATTAAAACTTGAAAAGTCCGTTCAAAATATGAAGGACAAATCATCAAGAATCTACTTTTTGGTGCAAGACACAAAAGGTAACGCAAAAGCTTCAGTTAGATACATTTATCAAATGGCAATGACACTAAAAACAAATGGTTATAATGCAATGATCTTGCATGAGAAACCTGATTATTTCGGTGTTGGTAGTTGGTTGTCTGAAGACTATATGACTCATTTACCACATAGTGCAATTGAGGGAACAAATTTGGCAATATCCCCTGAAGATCTTATAATCATCCCTGAAGTTTATGGTTTTGTTATGGATCAAATAACAAAATTACCTTGTGGTAAAATTGTTTTATGTCAAGCATATGATCACATCTTTGAAACTTTAAACCCTGGTGATACTTGGACAAAATTAGGTTTTTACAAATGTATCACAACATCAGAAAGACAAAAGGAATATGTTGAGTCAGTAATGAGAGGAATTTCATCTGAGGTTATTTCACCTGTTATTTCTGAGGTATTTGAAAAACAAGTACTCCCACCAAAAACTGTAATTTCAGTTCATACAAGAGACCATAGAGATACGGTTAATATGATTAAATCTTTTTATTCTAAATTCCCACAATATCGTTGGATCACATTTAGAGATTTAAGAGGTTTATCGGAAGTTGAATTTGCAAATGCAATGAAAGAAAGTTTCTGTTCAGTTTGGATTGACCAAACAAGTGGATTTGGGACATTCCCATTGGAATCATTTAAGATGGGAATACCTGTGATTGGTTTAGTTCCTAACCTACAACCAGAATGGATGACAGAAGATAATGGTATTTGGATCAATAACCCAAATATGATGGTTGACGTTGTTGCTGATTATATTCAAAATTGGTTAGAGGACAATATTAACCCAGTCATTTATGATGAAATGGAAAAAACTATTTTGAATTATTCTAATAAGGAAGAATTTGATAACAACGTAATCTCGTTATTTGAAAAAATGATTAAAACAAGATTAACTTCTTTTGAAGATCAACTAATAAAATTTGAAACAATTGAATAATATGGAAAATAATACAGTTTCGGTAATCCTACCAATTAAATCAGGAAATAATGGATTCTTTGAGGACTATTTCGACAAAGCAATCACATCAATTAAAAATCAGAAGGTCTCAATCGATGAATTGGTTATCGTCCATACTGATGAAACATTCTTAAAGAACCATTTGGAGTCTTATGACTTTGAGGGTATGAACGTAAAGTTTGAAAATTGGGCAAAGGAACCTAACTTCTGTGGTCAAGTAAATCACGGAGTTAAAGTTGCAACATCTAAATGGGTATCAATCCTTGAATTTGATGATGAATTCTCAAACATTTGGGTAAAGAACTTTAAGAGTTATGCGGATATCTACCCTAAAGTTGATGCGTTTCTACCTATCGTAGTTGATGTTGATGAAAAAGGTGTATTTGTTGGATTCACAAATGAGGCAACATTCGCGGCAAATTTCTCAGAAGAGATGGGTGTCTTAACTAATGAGACATTATTGTCTTATCAGAATTTCCAAATATCAGGTATGATGATTAAAAAAGAATCGTTTATTGATTATGGTATGATGAAGACATCGTTTAAATTAACATTTGGTTACGAGTTCTTATTAAGAATGACACAAAACTCTGTTAATTTTATGACTATACCTAAGATCGGTTATAAACACACCAATTTAAGAGAAGGATCTATATTCTGGAATTATAAAAATGGTGATAACAGATTAAGTGAGGATGAGGTAAGATTTTGGATTGATTTGGCAAAGAAAGAATATTTGTTTATTAATCAAAGAGAGATAAAGTATGAACCTCAAGAAGTTTAATGACCGAAAATGAAACCATTTTAAACGACACAAATGATGTAAAAAAGAAAGGAAGAAAACCAAAACCTAATAATTATTTTGACGAAAGAGAGGAAAATGCGGTTAGAATGTATCTAACCGCAGAGACTTTTGAAGAGAAGAATAAAATTTACAACGAGTTTTTAAAACATCCTTTAGACAAAATGATATCATCAATAATACGAAGATACAAATTGTATAGAAAAGATATGAACTTTGAAGAAGTTCATGTAGATACACACTCATTCTTAATGACTAAAATAGACAAGTTTAAGCCGGCAAAAGAAAAAAAGGCTTATTCGTATTTTGGGACAATTTGTAAAAACTATTTGATGGGTCAAATAATGAAAGACCAAAAAGAAACAAATAGAAAAATCTCATATGAGGACATATCTTCGGACTTACAACATAGTCCCGATATGATCTATTATATTGAGAATGATGGTATAACAACTGAGGAAATAATTAAAAATTTCCTTAAAAAGTTAACTGACACTATGGGTGATAAACAAATCACTGAACAGGAAATTAAGTTAGGTCAAGCCCTTTATGATATGTTTGAAAATTATAAAAACATATTTTTAGATACAACCAATAATAAATTTAATAAAAATGTTATCCTTTTTGAATTGAGGGAAATGACAAATTTATCAACGAAGGAAATTAGAAGTTCTATTAAAAGATATAAGAAAATGTATTTTCAACTAATTCAAGATATGTTAAAATAAAGTTTTCACTATTTATTGTTATGGCAAGACCACAAAAAAAACAAATTAATTTAACCAAAGAATCAATGTTATCATTGATGCAAGAGATCTACAATGAACTTGTGGAACAAAGAAATACCGCAATTAGGATTCAAAATAAAATGCTTACAATGATGAAGGAACCAGAAGATATGCAACTTATTGGCCCTGTTATTGAAAAACAACAAAAAATCATAAACGATTGTGTTGATAAAAAATTAACCCTTTCAAAATTACAATCCCAAATGTGGCAAAAGTCAACTGAGAAACAAGATGACTTTACCCTTTCGGATATTGATTTAGATGATGATATAATTAAAAATTTAATTGAGAAGGATATATCTGAAGATAAAAATTATAAATTATAATAATTATGGCATTAGATTTAAATGACGGATATAAGGCGGTTCAAAAGAAAGTATCTGCAACGCAAAAGTATAAGGACATAAAAAAAGACACTGACGACCTTAAAAAAAGAAAAGGAGAATCTTTTGAAACTCCAAAAAAAGAAAAAACAGAACAATTATCAAGTTTAACGCAAAAAGCGAAGGATTTTGAAAAAAAAATAGAAAAAAGGAAAACTCAATTTGACGAACTTTTAGATATAAATAAATTATTGTCAAATGGTAAAGAAAAAAGTGGAACCACAAAAACTGTAAAATATTTGAAAAGAGTTTTTGTTACCGCATTAACAGAATTAAAACCCCAAATAAAAGATATTCTAAATAGTTTAGGTACTAGTGCAATTGGTTGTGCTCAGGATCAAGAATTTGTTGCAAATCAATCAATTTATTTAAGAGTTAAATCATTTGATTTGGTAAACTTCTTAAAGGAGGATCCAGATAGTGATGTTGGTAAAATCACATATGAAAAAGAAAGTATTCAATATGGGACTTTCCCCTTTTCGTTAAATAGATCTTTGTATGATCGGATGCAAAACATTAACCAACCATATTCCGTTCCGGCAACATTAAGTTATCTTGGAACGTCAGGTCAAGAACTTTTTGATATCACATATGTTGAATCATATAATGATCCTATAAATGGTCTTATTCAAGGAAATTTTTATAAAGTAGATTTAAAAACTAGAGAGGTAACTAAAGTTGTTGAATTTCTTGAGGATTATTATAGTACAATTGAAATCTTTGATTTTAAGAATATGTTCGCAAATTTAATTAACCAACTTACCGGAGCATTATCAATTAAAAGAGGTGATGGGGATATAAATTTGGGTGATTTAAATAAAATATTATTAATACTTAAACGAATCTTGGGTTTATGTTTTGATTCAACAACTGAGATTGATGTTAGTGGTATTTCCAAAGTATCCGAATTTGATAATATTGATAAATCATTTTTTGAATTTTCGGAAATAGATTTAAGAACGATAGATCAAAAAATATCAGATATTAAATTGGGTGTTTCTGAATTTGAGGAATGTGGGACGGTAAAATTACCTGTTGATGCCGATGCAATTATTAATTCTGTTGCAACATTAAACTATATTGATGGTAAAAATAATAATAACACAATAAATGATGCGGCAAATATAACAGAAACAATAACAAATGGGTTTTTTCCATTAGAAATTAACATTGATTTAAGTTTCCTTAAAGAATTTCCAAAGGCATTGGTAATGTCAATATTATCACCAAAAGTTGTTTTACCAATTATGATAATGGCAAAATCTTTAGGTCAAACATTTGTTGATGAAATAAATTCATTTATGGATTTTGCCGAAAAATTAAAAACATATTTTTCAGAACTTGTTTCAAAAATTACGTCGTTATTTATTAAAATTATATTTAACATAATTAAGAAGGATATTAAAATATTGATCGCTGGAATCATTGCGGATATCGCTAAGGAAAAAACAAAAAAATATGCGGATATGATTTTGTCATTAGTTGCACTTATTATGTCAATTGCTAAATTAATTAAAGATTTTAGGGAATGTAAATCAATTCTAAATGATTTACAAATGTTGTTATCCCAGATACAAAGTAAAACAAAACAACTACCATTACCGTTATTATTGGCAAGTAAATTAAGAAAAGGTTATTCTAAAACAGGGGCGTTTTTAAATGTAATTAGTGAATTTGAAAGTCTTGGTTTACCAACAGGTCCTATGCCGGATGGAAGCCCTAATTTAATGTTGGCAGCAATAAAAGGAATTATTGATGGTATGGATAAAGAAATGACAGAAAATGCTAGAGTTGATATTGGTATTGGGATCTTAAGTGTATTACCAACAAATCAAACCATACCAGATACGGCATTTGGATTAGTAATGTAAGATATGGAAAATAAAATACAATCATCAGAAATTGTTGAGATCATTAAAAATTATAAAACAAGCCCCAATAAAGACTTGAAATTGGCAATGGATTTTATACAAAAAGATTTTGACTTAACAAAAGAAACACTTATTAAGTTGACAAATCATATTGATAAATTAGAATTAAGTTATGATACTATATTAAAAGAGTATCAATCACGAAATGGAAAATAATAAAATGTTGTTTATTGGAACAGTAATGGATGTTAATGATCCATTACATATTGGTAGAATTAGAATTATGCCTAAGGATGAACAAATGGCATTTGTTTACCCTACAGGTTGGACTGATGCCGATAAATGGGGACCAAAAGACCCTTTAATATTTTTACCTCTTTTACCTTACTATATTTCACAAATACCTAAAACAGGTGAGTTGGTATTTATTACTTACGTAAATAAAGATGAAAGAAAAGACGCTAATAAATTTTATACTCAAGGACCAATATCAAGACCTTGGAATAATAAATTTGAATCTTATAATAGTTCTCAATCTGTTTTGGCAAGTGGGGAGAATTTTAAACAAGCCGAATCAACTGTTGATCCAACAACAGGAAAAATAAAAATAGGTCTTGAGGGTGTATATCCAAAACCTGGAGATAACGCATTCTTAGGAAGAGGTAGTAGTGATTTTGTTTTAGTAGATAGTGAAGGTGATAATAATTCAACGGCACTGATTAGATCGGGTAAATATATAAGTTCAGGTAATGAGAATGTTCCTGTTGTAAAAAATGATGGTAGGTCGTTTTTACAATTATCAAGTTATGAATTAGAAAATGTTTCAACAGGTACCGAAACTATAACCACAGAAACATATAAAGATATAAACACAAAATCATATGTCCAATGGACAATCAATAATTTAGATGCAACTGGATTTACATATGATGGGGTTATTAAATTTTATAACTTATCAAATACAAATAGTGATTTGATAAAAGTATCAAATATAACAGTTAATACTGATATATTATTGGGACAACCATTTTCACCTAACTATAAAATTGATTTTACCGGTAAAACTTTATCTGAAACTTCAGAATTGATAAACAATTTTATTAAAGGGGTTAATGAAGGTGTTATAAATATTGATGGATATACCACATATTTTATTGAGGATCAGTTTCCATTCTTTTATGGTCCAGATTCAAACACTTATAGTTATATCATTAGTGATGTATTTGACTTAATTAATCATTTGGGTGGTACCACAAAGGCATCAATTTTGTATAATAAAATTACATTAAGTGATGGATATAAAGAAAAAGGGTATGGTTTAGTTTGGGCTAAAACACCACCAAGATTAGGTATTTTATCTAACGTTAATATTGAGGAGGTTAATAAACGAGATTATATTGTAAACCCAATTACATATTCTGTGATGGGGGCAGATAAATTATTTTTATTGAGTCACCGATCTTCAGGGGCATTTACTGTGGATTTAAAGGAAACATTATATGGTATACCACAAGATAAATTAGTGTCTATAGGTGAGGGAACAAGTACAAACTCTATGGTTAGGGGTGAGGAATTAATGAAATTCCTATCTTTAATAACAAAGTTTTTAATATCTCACGTTCATCCATTCCCTGGGTGTATACCAATACCAACATCAACTAATGGGGTAACGGTTGCACAAATAACATCAACACTGAATAACGCAGATAATACAATTTTAAATAAAAATATTAGAATCAATTGATATTTATAGTAAAAACTGTAAATGTCAATCAACAATTCATATTTTAGTAAGAATAATACTATCATATCCAATAGTTTTACAAACACAGGACAAAACCCTGTGACTGAACTATTTTATGGTAATGGTGGTATTGCAAACCCTATTGGGTTTAGTCGTTTTATCTTTGACTTAGATCTTAATTTATTACGAGAAAAATATACTGGAGGCACCATTGCCGAAATCACTTGTAATAATGGGATGACCCACACCTTAAGGATGACCAACACATCTTTCTTTGATAGAGATTTGTTAAATACATCAACCTCATCGGGTAGATTAAGGGCAACATCATTTGATCTTATATTATTTAGAATACCAAATTTAGAAGTGGACCCTTATACAAAACAATATTGGGATGAAGGAGTTGGTTATGATTTTGCTGATCTTGCAACACAAATCCCAACGGATAAGAATTATTCTGATAGACCGTCAAATTGGTCGGCAACAACAACCATTCAAAATTGGGGACAACCAGGAATTTATAATAACAACAATTTAGGGTTATATCCATTTTCTGCATTAACAATTGTTGCAACACAACATTTTGAATTTGGTGATGAAAATGTTGAATTTGATATGACCTCAGAAATTAATAATATATTACAATTTGGTTTAGATGTCTCTGGTTGGGGTATTGCATACTTACCTCAAGTTGAAAACTTAACGGGAACAACAGGAACATATGAAGTTGGGTTCTTTACTCGTCATACACAAACATTTTATGAACCATTTTTAGAAACAAATTATAATGACTTAATTGAGGATGATAGAAATAGTTTCTCTTTAGGTAAAGTTAATAAATTGTATTTATATATCTATGAAGATGGTGACTTCCAAAATTTAGACAATAACCCAACGGTAACAATTAGCGACCAAAACGGGGATCCAATATTTGGATTAACGGGTTTAACTTCTTGTAGAAGAACTAAAGGTGTTTATGAAATTACCATACCCGCATTTCCTCCTGGGGGATATCATACTCCGTGTATGTTTACAGATACTTGGAGTGGTATTGTGTTGAATGGTTTTTCATTACCGAACGTTGAGAATGAATTTGTTATTTATCCATTAAAGAAATCAATCCAAATTGGTATTACATCTCAAGAACCATCAATCTATGGTTTTGATTTTTATGGTGTAAAACAAGATGAGAAAATTTTAAATACGGATGTTAGAAAAATTGGTGTTGTTATTAAAAAGGCGTATACCACAAATCAATTACAACCTAATGTGGATGCCTTCTATAGAGTGTATGTACGAGAAGGTCAAACGGAAGTTCAAGTTCAAGATTGGACTAAGATTAACCGTTCATCTAATGAATATTATTTCATATTTGATACTAGAGATAAAATACCTAACGAATATTATATTGATTTAAAGGTGGTTTCAAGTGGGGAAATAAATACTTATAAGAGACAAATAAAATTTCAAATCGTAAATAAAAAATAATGGCAAATAATGTAAAAATTAATATTGTAAGATGTGATGGTAAACCACCTATACAGATTGTTGTTGACGACCCATTATCGGCAATAACCTCTGGTGAAACATATTTCTTTGTTTTTAATGACCCAAGAATAGGATCAAATTGTTTTACTGTTGATAGTAAACCAGTACCAGATCCTTCTGGGTCAGTTGCAACATTTACCGGACCATATACCGATTGTATTGATTGTATATCTAATAATTCTCCTTATGTTACTCTATCAAATTGTGATGGTTCTCAAGGACTATACACTTTTAATGTTAGTGATTTTACATCGGGAATAACAACGGGAGATACGTTTTATATGAATTTTACGGGGAATGGTAGACCATTAATCGGTTGTTATTATATTGTTGATTTTAGTTTTACACCCCCACAAGAATTTTCAATTTTAAATGAAACTCCAATTTCAGAATTATCTTGTACTGAATGTTTAATTAATAATAGTAATATACTATATCTAACTAGTTGTGATCTTCCAGGAGATCTTTACCCATTTAATATTGGAGATTTACCGTCAGGTACAACAACCGGAGATACATTTTATATTGATTTTACTTATTTTGAAAAACCAATTAATGGTTGTTTTTATGTTTCCGATTTTGGTAATAATATACCAAGAGATATTTCAGTTTTAATTAACCAATCGGAACAAACGGATTGTGCTACCTGTTATGCAGATAATCCGTTTATATATTCTGTTTCATCTTGTATTAGTGGTGATATTGTATATGTTTCATTACCAAATGATAATTATGTAAACCATTTAATAACATATTTTGATACTTTTCTTAATCAACAGTTTTGTGGGATTGTCACCGCAATAGAGTCAACCACACCTGACGTTACCTTTATTGCCGACTTAGGTGAATATCTTGACCCACAACAATGTGAGGATTGTGTAGATCAAGTTGCCGATAAAAAAATCATAACAAATTGTTTAACAAATTCCGATGAGGTTGTATGGGCATCCACATTACTTGAATATGGTTCATCATCAAATTTATCGGGAGATGATGGTTGTTTTTTAATTGGTGATTTAACCACTTCCGCGGTAACATTAAATTCATTTCTAAATTTTGATCCACAACCAGATTGCCAATCTTGTATTCAGTGTTTTGGGGTCAATTATGCGTATTCAAGTTGTACCAATACGGGTCCAATTGTTTCAATTACTCCATCATATTCCGGAAGTGGAATCGTTGAAGGAACCTACGGTCCTTTCACTGGAGTAACCGATAATGATGGTTACGGTGCATCATTTTATGTTGTTTTTGATTCCTCATCAGCATTTACCTCAACAGTAACAGTACAATATGGTGTTAGATATGGTGTTGATGACACTATAATCATAGATGGTAGTTCATTTGGTGGAATAAGTGGGATTGACGATATTACGATTACGGTCACAGAGGTAACAAACACAGGAATATTTACATCTTATCAATATGTGAATAACTCAATTGGGACAACACTTTATAATCCTTGGGTGGATGATTGTGTTGAGATTACAGATTATTCTGAAGGCACCGGTTATAATTATATATATAGTTTTAATTCATCACTAAACTGTGAACAATGTCTTACGACGGATAACTTTGTATGGTTAGGATATAATTGTGATTCTGGAAATTACGGGATAATAACAACATCAAATGGTTTTACCACTGGAGATTATGTTAAAGTAAAATATGGGACATCTGACTTCCAATGTTTTTATTTAGACACACCATATGAAACATATATGGGTACTTATGAAGTGTGGAATAGTTTAGATACTTCACCTTACGATACTTGTGAGGATTGTTCTTTAAACACACGAATTGGTGTATCAATTTCTGAATGTGATGGGTCAAACCAAGAATATGTTAGTGTTACATTACAAGATTGGTATACACTAACAGGATACTATGAAACACCACAAAATGTTTTTAATTTAGAACATTATGGAAAATGTTATAGATTAATTAATTCTTGCCCATTAGAGATTGACCGATCATTTAGGGAAATAACCCCACTAACATTTTACTATAACTGTATTGAATGTTATAACGATAACACTAGGTTCCCAAGAAATTCCGGACCTGAAACATTATTTTGTATGGAAGTTTGCGGTCCAAGTGGAACAACGGTAACACAAGTTTCACCACCCCATCCAATATGGACGGACGGATACGGAACCTCAGTAACACAATTAAATATGATAACTTTGGGTGGTCCAGACGGATTAAATAATTAAACGAGATATTTATAAATAAAAAAAACTTATTATGGCAATTATATTATTAACACCTTGTGATGGTACGGGACAAATTGTTGTTGATTCGGGATCATTTACTGCTAACACAGGTTCAACATATTATATAACATTCACCGGAACAACAAATCCTGGATGTTTTTTAGTTGATTCTGAAAGTGAAGAATCTACAATCGACACAATAGATTCTTTGAGTGTAGAATACACAGGTTGTACAAGTTGTGTTGAACCACCAAGAAGTGCGGGAACAGAAGTAACTATTTGTCAAGAAACGTGTGATGTTTCAGGAACAACAGTAACAACCTTTATACCACCACACCCTGAATGGACAGATGGTTATGGAACACAAGTTACACAATTAAATATGATCGCATTAGGTGGTCCTAACGGATTAAATAATTAAAAGATGGAAAGAGTAATTAAATTAAACGAATCAGATTTAAGTAGAATCATTAAACGAGTTATTAATGAACAAGAGTCTAGTAGATATATGTTCTTCTCTAATCTTGAACAAATGAAAAGACAATGTGAAATGTTGTTAGATATGGATCATTCTATGGTTGAGGAAATTTTAGAGAACGGTCACGATTGGGCTCAAGATCATATCTCTGAAGCAAAAAACAATATGGATCAAGTATTTGATTTCTTAATGAATGAAACCGAAAGTGGTGAAATGCCTATGAATATTGATGATAAAGATATGGTCATGATGGAAGGTAAAAAAAATAAAAATGTTGCAACTAATAAAGATTTATGGCAACAATCATTATCTTGGGCTAAAACAAAATATGACGTATGTCCTAGTGCCTATTGTAATGGTGCCGCAGTTAAAAGATATAATTCAAAAGGGGGTAAATGGAAAAAAGAATAGAAATATTCTTTTTTTTTAATTTATTTTGTTTATCCGTATATTTAATAATATGGATAAACAATGTAGTAAATGTGGTGAAATAAAATTAGAAACTGATTTTTATGAAAACCAAAGAGGTCACAGATGTAAAGAGTGTGTTTTAAAAAAAACCAGAGATTATAAAAGAAAAAAAAGATTAGACCCTGAACAAAGAAAAAAAGAAGGACTAAAACAAAAAGAAAGAAGAGTTAGGTTATGGCAAAACACGCTACTACATGATTCTAAACACAGAAAAATAGAACATACTTTAACGATAGGAGACGTTAATGAAATGTTTGATAATCAAAATGGTTTATGTTATTGGTTTAAAGTCCCTTTAATACCATCTAATAGATCTAAACACCCACAACAACCTTCATTAGATAGACTAGATGGAAATAAAGGATATACTAAAGATAATGTTGTGTTGTGTTGTTATTCCGCAAATATTGGTAGAAATGAAAATGATTTGGATACTTGGTTAGATTTTATTGATGTTTTAAAGCATAATCTATTAATTTAACATTTGTCTTATTAAAAAAACTTACTTATCATTCACATAAATAAGTAAAAATGAGAATAAGAATTATAAGGTTTTTTAAAAGATTAAAAATGAAGTTTTTTTTGTGGACACAAAGAAACAATATTATACCATCATATAAAGAAGATGTTTCTTCTTATGAAAAAACTTGTTTTAAAATTTGTTTAAAAATTATTAATCATAAATCCACAGATTTTATGATTGCTCCCCTATCAGATAAAAAATATTTAAAAAATGATGAATTAGATATTTTCATTACATTTTCTGATCGTAGAGTTGATATCACAAACCACGTATACCACTATAACGTAAAATTAAGCGATAGAGATTGGACAAGATTAAATTTTATATTTGATAAAGAAACCGACAAACGTAGAATTGATATGGAAACTCAGGTAAACTCCCAGATCAAAAACTCCTTGACCGATGTGTTAGATAAAATTTCTAATCTCTGATATAATCTTACCAATCAAGGAATCAATTGATTCTTTTTTTGTTTTATATGATGTCATAACAGGTTTTTGTCCCTTACCCGTTTGAGTATCCTTCTTTTCTGCATTTCTTTTTTGAGAACACGCATTTCTTTTTTGATTATCACTCATTTTAGATGCAACACTCTTTGCTCTACACTTAGGATAACCTTTTGGGTCAGCATCAGGTCTACCACAAGGGGGATGTCCACCACCTTCGTTTTTACGACAAATATTAACCCACGGTCCTTGGGGTTGTGAAGATCCTTTAGGTGATTTCTTTTTACCAAACCAAACCCCCAAATCTTCTTTGATTGGAACTATCTTTAAATTTTTACCAGGAGTTTGATTAATACTGTTACCATCATCATCACTATTAGTTGATTCTGGATGATTTTTAATATAATTGGAAACTTTCTTAGCCTTAGATTCTATCTTCTTGATTTGTTTCTTTGTTTCGTCCATTTTCCCGTCATAACTATCAAATTCTAACATAGGACTATCATATTTGGAAACGGGTATTGTAAACGGTCCCATTTCGTTCTTCTTGAAGATTCTAATACCCGGTTGTAGTGGTGCGATATATGACCCCCTACTTCCCGATTCAGAAGTTGCTTCCCTTAATACTTTTTTTATGATATCCTTTAACATTATCCAATAATTACTTACTATTATAAATATCAAATATTTTGGAAATGGAAGAAGAAAAAAAAGAAGAGTTATTCGGTAACCTATTCGGAACAATTAATTTATTAACAGAAGATCATTTAGATCTACTATTATCAACAATGGATAAAGAACACTCAATATATTATTTGGTGGAAGCGGTAAAATCAGCACATAAGAGAGGTGCCTTTAGTATAGGTGAATCAGAAATTATATCAAAATCAATTAGAGTTTTATCTAAATAAAAAAAGGTGATTATCTAATCACCTTTTCTACTGTCCCATCCTCATATTGTAGGATAATTAATCCCCTTTCATATTCATTAACTTCTTGACCCATTAAATTAAAACACTTAACAATGTTTTTTGTTATTCTATTATCAATTGATATTGGACCATACTGTTTAAAATTACCATCATAATCAACTTGTGTTAATCTATAATAAATAAACCCATTAAATCTAAAATTATCCACATATAAGTAATTAACTACTTGAGTACTATTACCCATTGCCTTTGTAGTGCCTACGTAATTCCATTGTTCACCGTCGACACTTCTTTCAAGTAAAAAGTAATCTGAGTTATGTTCCGATGCGGTTGACCACTTTAAATTGTTGTAAGATGGATAACCATAACCTTCAAAATATAATAACTCTACAGGTAATCCAATAGGTGAATTTGCAAGGATACCAAAAGTTCCTGTGGTTCCTCCACCATATTCCCAAACTCTAATATATATTGTTTGACCCACAGGTAATCCTGTTAAATATAAGTAAGGCATTAAACCATTAACGCTATTATCATCATCACAAGCAACTTGAGTTAAAGAACCAATAGAACCTGTATATACTGACATACCACCATCAGTAATAACCCCCTGTATCAAATCTATCTCCACAATACCATTTGATGGGACAACAACACTAAACCAAACGTCTTCACCCGTATAACTAGCACAACTTGGTGTTGCTTCTGATGTTGATGTTGCATTTACGTTTGTGTATGTTGAATATGTTCCAGTATTAAGGGTTATTGATATTGCACCTGACGGATTATCGTTAACTGGTGGTGTTGGTGGTGCGACACAGGTTCTTGTCATTGTAAAGGTTCCTGTATTAGTTGACAAACCTGTGGTACTATAATAAGCTATATACACATAATACTGAGTACCGTTTACTGTTGTGAACGTATAAGTTTCAGTACCACCTGAAAAACCAACATCTTGGTCAGTCACTAACGTATATGTTGCACCACATATGGTTCCACTCATAATAACCATTTCGTGATCAAATCCTGTTCCTGCAACTGAAGTAATAGTTGTATTTTGACCATCACCAACAAAACTATACCATACACCGTAAGGTGATGAATATCCTAAAGGTGCGGTTTCTGAAACAGAACCAACAGTTGTTCCCGCAAGTCCTGATGTCCCACAAGGAAGTGATGTTGCATTTGAACAGTTATCATTTGAGGGTGCTGGTACTGGTGATGTTGAACTTGCAGATGCGTTCCAAGAACTATATAATCCTCCACAATTACTTCTAACATATAATATATATGTGGTATTTTGAGTTAGTGATGAGGTAGAAGAAGATGTAACACCAGCACCAACACTACCACTAGCAACTAATCCCGTTGCTCCACTTCCCCCTAAACCTGAAGTTCTAATTTCCCATTCATATCCATTTGTTGGTAATGATGGTGATGCCGCCCAAGATAAGTTGGCGGATGTTGGTGATGTGTAAGTCACCAATAATGATGATGGGGCGGTACAAGATGGGGGAGTCCAAGTATATGTTAATCCTGAAGTTGGTTTAACTGTACTTGAAAGTGTCACAGTTGAACTGTTTAATGTCCCTGCGGTTGTTGATGACCAATTTGTTGTTGTTAATCTATTATTAAAATCAGTGTTCGTACTTCCTCTTAAACCTACCTGAAATGTTGTTGAGGTAGTACTTGTTGGTCCTTGTATATTATAGACCACGTTGATTGTATTTGTGGTCTCATTTAATCTTATCTGAAAGTTATATAATTCACCAAAACCACCTGTTGTGGTATATCTTTGCCACCCCGTCCATTGTACAACTAAAGTTCTATTAGGGGATGTACCTATTGTTTGAAATCTAATACCGAAGGTTGACCTACTAAATCTAAAATGAAATCCGGTACCTGCACTTGTTGCATTTGCAGAAATTGTCACAGTAGTTGCGGTTTTAGATAGTACCGTAGCACCTGCAGGAATACCTGTACCACTTACTTTATCACCAACTGATATTAAAGATATATCACCACCAGTTATTGTAATTACCGCACTACCTGAAGTTCTATTTGCCAATAATGAACCACGACCTATTATATCATTACCCATTGCCGATATAACATTATTTGACGTTCCTGTTGATAGTGGAAGATAACTATTGGTTGGTAATGATCCTAATGTTATAAATCCATTAGTGTTAACCGCAAATTGTGTATAGGTTGTTCCATTATAAACAAAGTTAAATCCTATAGATTCTAATGCGGTTGAATTATTATCGTCTAAAAAGTTTGTGTTTGACCAACTTGTAAAGTTATCGTAATTACTACCCCCAACTATTGGTGTATAGGTTCCTGTTGACGTTCCAAATGTGTAGGAACTAACTTGTGATTTAACAAAAAAACTTGTTAGTATAATGAATAAAATAAATAGTGAATTTTTCATAAGTGGTCATTTTATTAATAAATACCTATGAAATTATTTATTGTCAATCGTTAATTAAATTGTTTGTGTATATTGGTATTATAAATTAGCAAACATAAAAAAAGAGACAATTTCTTGTCTCCTTTCCCCTATTCTGTTTTATTTGATTTACGTATATTCTCAATACCCCACATTGGTTGAAGGTTATCTAAGGACCAACAAGACATAAATTCTTTATCTCCCATCTCCTGTATATCAAATGATGTTATAGGTAACTTATGGTCGACATGCCATTCACCATAATTATCCCAGTTCATTGTGTCCTTGAATTGTAATTCTAAATGTGTTATTAATTGTTCAGGTGTGTATTGTAGTATGTCAAAGTAATGTTTGTTTTTTTCCACATTACTTTCTTTTAATACGGTGTAAATTGCAGTCCTGAAATTACTAATTAATTTATAAAGGGGGTCTCTCGCTTTACGATTTCTTTCGTAATCTCGTTTTATTTTTCGTAATTTATCACGATTTTCTTCTCTCCATTTTTTTTGATATTCTTTTAAGTATTCTTTCTTATCTTCTCTCCAATCAGAATAGTATTCTGATATTTTTTCTTTATTGGATTCGTAATATTTTTTATCAGATGTTTTTTTCCCTCCAAAATATCGTCTACCAGGAGTATCCATCTTAACTTCATTTTCTTTTAATACTCTATTAATTGTTTTTTCAGAAACTGAATACTTTTCACCAATCTGTCTAGTTCCCCAAATATTATTAACATATAATGATATCATATCTTTTATTTGTTCCTCATTAAATATAATTTTTCTCATACTATAAATACTCTCATTTTCCCTATTGTTTGTAAATACGCATAAAAAAAGGGACAATTCCTTGTCCCTTTTGTAGTATTATTTAAGATTTTGATTATCTCAATTCTCTTAAATCAAATGTACGAACACCATCTACGGTAATTTTGCCATAAAAGCGATTATTTACCATTTTTTTCGCGTATCTCGTCATTATTCCTTTAATCGGAGTAAAGTTGAACGGATTATACATTGTAGGTGTTAATTGTAATGGTACATACGGTGCGTAGATGTAACCTGTGTCTAACAATGACGTTCCTTTATGTCCTAACAAAACTGTGTTTGGTGGGAAGTAAGGGTCACGGAAAACTTGGTAACGTCCTGCTAATGTCCCAACTCTTTCAATACCCATATTGTATTGGTCTTGTTCAGGAGACGCATTAGATACGTGGAAGTATTCTAAATCGTCAAAGATTGCAGAAATCTCAGAAGAAACAACGATCCAGTTAGCTCCACCTCTCAATGTAGATTTGTGGATTTGTGCCGATAATTGGTTGATTGCAGTAATCAATGTTTGATTCCAATCTTTTTGAGTGTAAGAAGTTGTTAAAGACAATCTTCTCCATCCATTATAATCCCAACGTAAGTTCCAAGCCGCACCTTTACGTAAGTCACGAAGGATCTCACGGTCAATTTCAGCCGCAACTTGTTCTGATAATAAAGCCGTTAATTCAGCCTCAGCATCAATGTTGTGGAATGCCGCAACGTCTTGTGCCATTTCTGGAGACCATTGTGCTCTTAATTTTCTTTCAGTTACAGAAACTGTTACAGACTCTAAGTCAAAAGAAACCTCACCAATTTGGTCTTCAAATTCCATATTAGCGTATGATCTATAAACAGTTGAGAATGATGTTGCAGATGCCGCAGAAAAAATTGTAGTTCCTGTGTAACCATCCATAGTCTCACCACAAGTAACACATGCTGGACAAGATAAATCTACTTCAAGATAGATACAACCATCTTGAGAACAGATATTATTGTAAGATCCACCATTACCTGTACTTGGGAAACTAGTAGATGCTTGGTTAGATGTTGGAGCAACAATACCTTTACCATATTGTTGAGTTACAACTCTAAATAATAAAGAATTAGGATCACCATTTGTATCTCTCAATACATTACAAGGTGTTGTAGATGCTGACATTCCATTACCTGATTTTTGGAATACTCTCAAGTCAGATAAGAAACTTTCAGTATCAATCTCATTTCCATCAGGTCCGATTAATTTACCAACACCAAGATCTCTGAAACCACACATTTTAACAATTACTTTTCTAACGTTAGTTGTTTCAGTAATATTAAGTCCGTTATCAATAGTTCCGTTAACCCATTGTAACATAGTTGCATCAGTAGTGATTGCCGACCATTTACCTTTTGAGTAATCAAACAATCCTGGAGGATCTAATTGACCTTCAGAACCTTCATAGAATAAATCATAAAGATTTTTTGAAAATGCGTTTGAATTAGGTGGGTAACCTGCACCAATGGTAGATGAATCAATTGTTGCGTTGTTAGGTGACCCTACTGGCGCATAATGTGTTCCACCACCAACATAATCATTTGCTGGTGTTTGGTCTTGTCCAGATTGATATCCTTGGATACGAGGTACGAAGAAGAACAATTTACCGATTGGTAAGTTCATTGCTTGTACAGAAACGATTTCGTTTGCCAATAATTTAGAGAAAACTCTTCTTACGATTGGGAAAACAACAGTTTCGAATGCTCCGTTAGAACCTTCAGAAGTTGCTTCGTTAATCAAGAAAGATGCTTGGTTTTCATATAACTGTGCAACGTTTTCTTTTAGGTGACCTTTAAGGCCTTCAAGGAATCCTAATTTATCCCATTTGTTTATAGTATCTTCTTTGATAACTTTAAGGTGTTTTAACCCGATGTTACCAACAAGACCTGATTCTAATAATGCTCCCATTTTTTTGGTTTTTTATTTGTTTTTAGTTTATTTTTATTTTAATTTTGACATTAAATCTTTCATTCTCATAAATTGAGGATTTTCATACGTTTTAGATTCGATCAAGTTTGCTGCTGATCCACTTGTAGGTGTTTTAATCAGATTTCTTTCGAAAGATTCGTTAATTGTATTATCCGTACTTGTTGTAGTTGAAAGTTCGTCTTTAATTGTTTTGTATAGATTTTTAGATTCTTTAATAGTTTCAACACCATCAAATCGTCTTAATACATTGATCTTTTCTTGTTTTGTTGTAGAGTGTTCAGTAAACAAACGAGTAGCGTAAGCTAAGTTTGAGTTGAATACCGCAACCTCATTCAATTTAGTTCTGAAAAGATTAAGTGCTTTTCTATACTCTTCATTTTTTTCTCTAAGTAAGTTTAACTCTTCGTTTTTAGATTCTAAGTTTAAGTTTCTATTAGGTGTAATACCTTTTCTTAAACCACGACCTGATTTAGATCCATTACCATAAGTTCTTGAAGCCTCTTTAGTCTCCACTTTTTTAACTGTTGGTTTTCTAACTGGTCTTTTAGTTTCTTTTCCTGTGTTAACTTCCTCCTTATATTCGAATTTTGCTTTACCCATTCCAACACCTCTTGTTCCTTGTTTTTTCTTAACATCGAAACCACCATCTTGGTTAGGTTTTTTTCCGTATTTGAATTTTGAAGCGTTACCCATACCAATTCCTTTAGATTTGAATTTTGAAGATTCCATAACATATTCGTCTTCTTCTTCAACTTCTTCTTCTTCTTCAAATTCAAATTCATCTTCATCAAAATCATCAAAAGAAAGATCTTCATCTTCATCTTCGTCAGAATCAATATGTAATTCATAAATTACACCTTCATTTTCTTCTTCTTCAGATCCGAATTCATCTTCATCTTCGAATTCATCATATGATTCTCCAAGTTGAATTAGGTAATCTACGTTTTCATTTTCATCTGATAAATGCAACATATCGTTTTCCTTTTTTACGATAATACCATCCTCATCTTTCATCGCTTTAAATACACGAAGAATTTCTTCGTCAGAAGCACCTGTTAGATCGATTGTATCGTCATCAACATCCATATCCATGTCCATATCCATTTCGTCATCAGAATCCATATCCATTTCATCATCCATACCCATGTCCATATCCATATCCATTTCGTCATTATCAGCGTCGGTATCAACCTCAGCTTCTAGGTCAATCTCCTCATCGTCTTGTTCGTTGAGAGATTCTTTTACTAATTCTTTGATTTCTTGCGTCATTGTAGATGCAAGTATTCCTTGTGCGTTTTCAGCGATCACATTCTCCAAGTTTCTTAACTGGATGAATGTGTCCTCAACTAATGATTCTTTTTTGTTCATTATTTTTGAATAGTTTTATTGATAAATACTTGACTATTTCAAAAAATTCACTTTTAGAGTTGTTTTTATTTAAAATAAAAAATTATAGGGCATAAAAAAAGGATGAACATTTGTCCATCCTTTCTTAAATTTTTAATTTAGTTAGTCAATAACCTCATCAATTTTACTTTCAGTAATTGAAGTGATTCTCCAATCCATCGTATAATTTTCATATACTTTAGTGACTTTAGCCTCAACATCGGTTGGGGTATATCCCATTACCAATTTTTCTTCTCTCATTTTTTTTACTTTACCTGACTCTGTATCTAACAGGTCTGATGTAATTTTTGCTACGAAATACTTTTCTCCTTGTTCCATTTTATTTTATTTATCCAAATAATCGGATAATCTTTTCATTAAGTCAAGTGATTTGTTTCCAGATTCCCCAACATGACGATCAACGGTAATTTTTTTCTCTTCTTCTAAGTTCTCATCATATTTGTGTCTATCATCTCTATTTAAGAAAAGATATGCTCCTGGCGTAGATGGTGAAGATACAAGGTCAAAACAAATTAACTCAAAATCTTCTTGTACTTCATTTTGTTCTCCCACTTTTTTAAGTGATCCAACACCACGAGAAGATATTCCTAATGTTACACCTTGTCTTAGGTAGTTTGCCGCCAAATCTCCTTTAGTGGAACATACACCACTTTGGTGAAACCCAGGACTTGTTAATAGTTTTAATTTACCCAATAGAACAGGACCTTCCCAAAACACTTCAGTGATGATGTGTGAAACACGATCAAGATCAATAAGTGATGATTCAGGGTGGTTTAACTCCGAAAGGGAAGTTCCCTTCTCAATCATCTTCTTATAGTTCTGAGCTTCTCGTTCAAGAATCTTTTTAGGGTATACTCTACCATTTCTATTTGGTGTGTCGTATTTTTGTAATACGGCATAAAATTCAAATGGTTTTGAGTGGTCTAAAAAATTCTTAGATTCTTTAAGTATTTCTGAGTTATATTTATCTGTTGGGTTGATGTAACCGGCATCGTATTCAACAAGAATCCCGCGTCCCGTTTCATTTGGCCCTAATATTCTATTTTCGTTCATATCAAAAGTTTTATATATAAATATTAAACTTTTTCTATTTTTACCTTATTTGGTTTCACATTTCCATTTTTTGTTAAAGAAAACTTAAAGTTTTCGTTTTTGATAAGAACATCATCATATATTCCTTTGACGATAGTTTTTAATTTTCTCTTTAGTTTTGTATCTTTAAAGTCTAATTCATCTATTAGGAACAAATTAATTTCAAGGTTCATAAACGATTTTTTCTTTGGTTGTAGTCCGCTTGTTCTTAGGTCCATATCAACAATAAATTTGTCGTCAAACAATGTTTTATCTATATGTTCATATACTGAATGTTTAATAGATCTACCCATATTTAGTACAATTCTTGACCAAGATTCTGGATCAATTTTGGGTTCCACCCAAGTTTGTAAGTTAAGGTATAGGGATTTAAAATCTTTGGAGTTTACTGTTCCGTATATCACCTTTGAGGATCTATAACCAATTAATTTGGAAGTTTTTCCTTTTTTCATCAATTTTTTTCATGTTATCACGTTTATTTTTAAAATAATAGGTATATTTGTGATATATATCAAATACAATAAATTCGTAAAAATATCAGATGTTAATAGTAGTTGTAAAACACGGGAATATAGAAAAATCCCTAAAAGAATTAAAAAGTAAGGTAATAAAAACAAGACAAAGTTCATTACTTAATGATAGAAAGCAATATACTAAAAAGTCGGTATTAAATAGAACAAATAAAAATAGGGCGATTTATCGTCAAAAAATGATTTCTAACGATTAAAGTTCCCCATTTAATTTTCGTAATTTAAAGTAATTAATCTTATCGTAAGATTCGTCCTTTATCTTATTAATTGTTTCGGTGATTTTGTTATTAACATCAGAATCACTTTCTTGTAGGTTTTCCAATTTAGTTAATACACTACCTTTCAACATAAAGTATGATTCTTTAATTGTATCATCGTTTGACGACAATAAAGACTTTAATTCTTTTTTGTCAGATTCTGTTAAATTATCAATATAGTTGGTGATTGTTTTATTTGCAATCTCCACCATATCTTTAATTGGAACATTAACTATGTCAGTTTTCTTTTCAGTTTTTGGTAGTTTAATTGATTCTAATATAGAATTTTTACTATTGATTTTATCTTCAAGATTAACAACATCATTTGAAAACAGATTATCTATTGTGTTATAAGTATTTTCACATTGGATATGACCAACCCACATTTGAATTTCTTTTAATTGTGAAGTTGGGATTTTATTTATTAAGTTTTCGTATAGTATAATACTTTGGTTAATATATTCATTTGCCACAGATTCGTTAAGTCCTTTATTAGAACTTAATTCCCCATACAAATAAAACAATTTACTAACATTTTTATTCTTTAAGATTAGTTCCTCAAAAATAAACATTTCTTTCTTGAATGTGTTTTTCTTGTAAGATTCAATTAACACATTTTCTATTTTAGATTTTAATATACCAAATTTCATATCGTTTTTTATATATAAATATCAATCTCTTAGCAATTTGCTCAAAGCTTCTTCCATTGAACCCAAAGAATTTCTTGCTCCGGATAAATCAATATACGAATCACCCTGTAAATCATCACTTTCTAATAGGATATTTAGGTTATTTTTTTCATTATTTTCAGGTAATCCACCTGCCTCACCACCTGGTTCAGGTCCTCCCATCGGTGGTCCCATTGGTTCTGAACCCCCCATTGGTGGTCCCATCGGTGGTAATCCACCCATATCACCCCCTTCATCTGGCGGTGGTACAGTTTCAGTTGATCCTGACTTAACTTTATATAACTTATCCACAGTATCAAACATACCTGTATGTGTGATTATTGTTGGAGTATTTGTAAGTTCGGCAGCAACTGCTCGTTCTAACCTCATTTGTTGAACATCTAACTTAATATCTTCATCTGAGAATCCAAAAATATGTTTTTTAGCCCAAGTTGCTGATGTCGGCGCAAGAGTGTTAGGTATTTCACTGACAAGATCTTTATAAAGTAATACTTTTTCTTTCCAAACATCAACCATTAATAGATCTGCTTGTTTTGATGGATTAGTAAGACCTAATGTAAAGTTTTGTAATTCATCTTCAAACCCTAATAAGAATAAATGAATGATTGCAATTTTATTCATTTCTGCAATCATACTTTTTTGTATTTTATGTATGGTTCTTGCAAAACGGATATCCTGTAATGATAAGTTTTTACCATCACCAACAACTTCCTCAAACCCTAAATGTGCTTTTGGTACACGTAATGCGGTAACCAATTTCTTTTGGATGTATTCAATATCCGCAATTTCCGATAAATTTTGTGCTCCTGGTAATGTCTCAATAGGCATTGTTTGTGCGGCATCTCTAACAGGGACAAAGTAATCTTGATCCACCGCCATTTGATTAAAACGTAAATCAACATTTCCTGTTTTTGGATCAACTACCTGATCTCGTTTGAATTTATTTGCAACACGTTGTACATATGGTTCAACATCTTTATCATCCATATTCCCAACAAACACCTTAAACACTCTTCGTTCAGGTGCTCTTGATGTACGATAAATTAACATAGCATCTTCAGATAATATTAATTGTTTCCATATTCTTCTCGCCTTTTCCAACATAGAGGTACCATATGGTAATTTTCTGTCATCACCTAACAATCTAAAGTGAGCAATTTCCCAAGAACTAAATTCCATGTCTTTAACTTTCCAATGGAATCTCAATCCTTTTTGTTTAGGATCAACCTCAGCATTGACAGATTTTGCCGCCATACCCCCTTCCAATCGTTCAATCTCAATATTAGGTAATTGCATACACCCAACAATACCTTTTTCTGGGTCCAATTTTAAATAAACAAAATTATCACCATATTTACAGGTATTTCTTGTCCACATTGCCAAATTGGTATTAATGTCTAATACATTATTAAATAAATCGGCAAGAATACCTTTTATTCTTTTTGATTCTGAATAAATTTGTAAAATAAAACCATCTTGATCTGAAGTTGTTGATTCTTCAGAATATATATCTAACGCAGTTGATATCTCAGGAGTAAATTCCATTGATTCGTAGTCGTAGAATGCTGCAATTCTTGTTGGTTCATAATAAACCGCTTGAGTATATAAGTTATTCTCAATTTTTGCCCATTGACCTGACAAATACATAGTTTGTTGAGATTGAAGTTTTTCCTTCTCAAATTCCTGTTTATCTGTGGTTCTTAATAATTCTTTTTTATCAAACTTATATGTTGGATAATCTTGATTTAACAGTGAGTTAGGCCCAAATGCTTGGGATAGTCTTTGCCAAATTGTTAGATTGTTTTGATTTTGTTCCATGTTGACTATTTAATTTTTTTTATATAATATTACTTGAGTTATTTAATAAGTCCATACCAAATGATCCCCATATTGGGTTATTAATGATTGGTTATTTTCCGTTAAAATATAATTTGTTATAATAACTGGGGGTGCTGGTGGAACATAATTTTGTTCTCTATTTGTGTCAGGTAAAGATCCCTTTTTGTTAAAAGTTAAGGGAAATCTTTTCGCACTTAACACAGGTTGCCCCGGTACAATCATTGTACTACCCGCAATTATATTACCAGACCTTTTTCTTTGATTTAAACCCATTATACTTTATTTATAAATACTATCTACCACCAAATAACCAACCATATGTTTCATAATCCTTTCTAGATGCTCCCGAATTATTGTTTCCATTATCAAACCCAAAATGTGGCATTTGTGGATTAAAGTTTATTATCTCCTTAACCGATTCATTATTGGTAACCGTCCAAGAATCTAACATCGCCTTAGTTTGTTCTGTTACCCTTTCAAGACTAGAGAAGGATGATTCACCAACATATAAGGCAATTGATATAGACATAATCAAATCATCGTGATGACCCTTTTGGTGATCAGGTCTTCCATTCACATAAACAAAGGTATTCATCTCATTAAACAACCTTGAACTATAAATTCTGAATTTATGTCTCATACCTTCTTCAAAGGCGGCAATTATTTGAACTCGTTTGTTATTAAAGTTTATTCCCGGTATTTTATCTAACGCTTTTGGGTCATATTTCCAAGTATTATTTTGGTCAATACCATCAACATACATATTTTTATATCCAAGTTCTTGTAATTTTCTTGATGTTGCAATTCCCATACCACCAGTAATATCAATAACAATAAAACAAGAATACATATTCCCCCATTTATATGCAATCTCTGCCAATACATCAGGTGGGATTTTTCCAATATATTCTAATACTTGTTCCCGTTCATCAAAATCAATAATTTGTATTGTACTAAAATCCTCACTATCACCACGACTAACATCAACACCCATAATGTATTTATGTCCTACAACAGGTTCCTTCCATATCCATAAAGAATTACCCATCATTTTATTTGCGGGTTCTTTTATCATATTTTCACGAATTGTTTGCAACATATTTGAATCAAATACGTTATCACCAGATCCAAGAAAATTGCAATTATGTGACACAATATCATTAGTGTAATATAAATGTAATTCACCAGCATTGATAATATCATAAACTTCGGTTTCGTAATCGTAATCGATAATATCAATAACAGTTAAAAAACCATCTTGGGATTTAATTTTATCATTAACGTTAATATTTTTAGTTAATACTTCTTCACCATCATAATTAAAAATTTTATGGTTATAACTACACCTTAATGTCATATTATTATCAAAAAATATTTCCCTAGTTTTTTTCATTAATTTTTGTATTCCATCAAATTTCACAAAACCTTCCGGTGTTAAAATTTCATAACGATCATTTTGTTTCATTTCTTAAAAATTTAACACATTTATTAACCACGTCTTGTGGTTTTTTTTGACGATTAAAGTCATTGTCGGTTATTACTAACAACTCATAACCATTATCAAAATAAAATTGATTCCTACGGTTGTCTTTTATTTCATCATGCCAATATAAACCATCATATTCTATAATTTTATTTTTATATATAAAATCAGGAATATAGGTCTTACTGTTACCATTTATAAATACTTCTCTATTTAATTCTTTAAAATAACAACTAGAAATCTCATAATCAGACAATTCATTATGTATTAACCAAAACAATTCTTGAGATATTTTTGAATACGCCGAAATAGATAACCCCATTATATTAGATACTCGTTCTTTAGAATACCCATTATATTTTATTTTTCCATCATATTCCCCATATTTTTCAATATA